>Ga0209867_1000006_pt1 | contig 162091 bp, 149 predicted proteins | sample GWRWmT4_4Nov14_FD_187197 | JGI IMG/M metagenome (GOLD analysis project Ga0209867, IMG submission 187197) | Sand microcosm microbial communities from a hyporheic zone in Columbia River, Washington, USA - GW-RW T4_4-Nov-14 (SPAdes) (version 2) | ecosystem: Engineered > Artificial ecosystem >...
TCCATTCAATCGCTGCTTCTCACCCCACACACTTTATCTCTCCACCCCACCCCAACCCCTCCCCATCAAGGGGAGGGGCTTCTCTCAGGCTTCGGGGTCTTCCCCCTCCCCCCTTGTGGGGGAGGGCCGGGGTGGGGGGGGATGGAGCAACAGGATCGATCGGATAAGAGCCTGGAAGCTCAGACCTATGCCGCGCGAACTTCCGCCAGGAAGCGGTTCACTTCATTGCGCAGTTTATCGGCCTCGGTGCTTAGATCACCGGCGGCATTCACAACGGCATTTGCCGCTTCGCTGGTTTCATCATTGGCCGTCTGTACAGCGGCGATATTGGTCGAAACTTCGCGGGTTGATGTTGCCGCTTCCTGCGTGTTCTGTGAAATATTCTGGGTGGCGCTGCTTTGCTGTTGTACGGCGGAAGCAACGGAAGCGACAGATTCACTGATCTCACCGATGGTCTGGCGTATGACAGCGATAGCCTCCAATGCCTCTGATGACACATTTTGCATGGCGTCGATCTGATTGGAAATTTCTTCGGTGGCGTGGGCGGTCTGGTTGGCCAGATTTTTCACCTCGGATGCGACAACCGCAAAGCCCCTACCGGCCTCGCCTGCGCGCGCCGCCTCGATTGTGGCGTTGAGCGCCAGCAGGTTTGTCTGCTTGGCAATATGATTGATCAGTTCAACAACCTGTCCGATTTTGCCAGCGGTTTCGGAAAGCATTTTCATGGTTTCATTCGTTGCCTCGGCGCGTTCGACGGCTGTGCGGGCGATCGCATTGGAAGCCGTCATCTGCTTTTCAATTTCGCTGATCGAATAGCTGAGTTCTTCCGATGCGGCGGCTACGGTTTCGACATTGCCGCTGGCGCTTGCCGCCGCAGAGCTAACCATGTCGCTGCGGTCGCGCGCCTGTGCGGCGATGCCTGACATCTGCTCGGCGGTTTTCTTCATGCCAAGCGAGCTTGCCGAAACGGCTTCGACAATGTGACCCACGGAATCTTCAAAGCTGGCCGCAAGAGCGTCCATGGCGTTACGTTTTTCTTCGGCCGCGCGAATACGGGCTTCGTCGCGTTCCACCTTGGCGCGTTCAATTGCTATGGCGTTTTCCTTGAAAACCTGAACGGCGGCGGACATTTCACCAATTTCATCGTGACGGTCCTGGAACGGAATCTCAAGGGTCAAATCACCCTCCGCGAGGGTGCGCATGGCGCTTCCCATGGCGCGCAGGGGCCGGGTGACGCTGTGTCCGACATAATAGAATGCGATAAAGGCGACGGCGGCGATGGTGACAAAAGCCAGAACTACCAGGGTGAATTCACTGCTGGAAATATCGCTGGTTACCTCGGCCACGCCAGCATCTACATCTTTACGGCGCGCAACGACCTGATCATTGGCAATATTTGTCAATTGCAATGCTTCGGACTGGATCTCGTTCAGGGCCGTGCGGGTTCGCGTGGAAACGTCCAGCGCCTTCAGCGCCTGTTTGAACAGATCATTCTTGGAATCACCCAGATCGGTAAATTTGGTTACTCCGGTTTTGAGCACTGACAGCTTTTCATTCCATTCCGGTGTTTGCTTGGTGGCGACCTCGCCCAGGGCGCTCAGGCCATTATTGGCGGTGGCAATCGCTGCAATAAAACGTTCGCTGATCTCTTTAATGCTTGTCGCATCGGTTTGCCCGGCCCCTTCGGCAAGAATGCCGACGGCGAGATTGGCATTGGAAATGAGATCTGAAATTCCCTGCAGGGCGCTGATCTGGTCCTGCAACAATATTCCCTTGTCCGAATCACCCTTGGTTGCAAGCTGATCTTGTGAATCACCGGTTGCCGCCTCGGCGCCGCCGGAATCGGCGTTGGCGGCAAAGATTCCCTCCATGATAGCAAAGACGGCGTCGTTGGCCGTGTCGACGAAATATTGACTGGCCTCAAGAAGTTCAGCATGTACGTTGCGGGAAATCAGTACGGTTTTGTCCAGTTCTTTCCGGGTGCTGAAATTGTCCGAAACCAGCGCATCCAGCGTCTTGATCTGACTTGAAAGCTTGGCTGTCAGGGCAGTAGACTTTTCCAGGTCTTCCCTGCTCATTTGTTTGGAAGACGTCTTGATATGTTCCGATAGCTTTCCAATTTCGCTGGTTAGTTCGTCGCGCAGCTTTATCCGCGTTGCATCATCCTTGGCCGCCGCAAGCGCGCGCAGATTGCCTGAAGTCTGGTTGGTGGCGACGGTCAGATCGAAGGCGCTGGTCATGCCGCCAATGTCACGCTCCGCGACATTTTTGAAGGTCTGATTAATCAGGCGAAACGAATTAAACGAAACCACACAGGCAACCAGCGTCAGGACGCCAACGATCACATAGGTCGCAAGCAGTTTTGATTGAATGCTGAGTCTGGAAAGCGCCGAGTTGTTGGACAGCAGTTCGGCGAACTTTGTGATAAAAACATGACTGGTGGCGCACGCGCCCTGGATCATTTCGCGGGTTGGAATTTTATCATTCAGCGATTTCGCTATTTCCGCAACTTTGATTGAAACGTCCTGGATTTTTTTAGTTGTGTCCTGGTTAACCATGTTATTCGCCCCGGGTTTTTGTTGCCTGCAAATAAGGGATTTTATTATCAACTGCCGATAGTCCCCCCCATCCAGCGCCCAGGTTTCTTAAACACCCTTCGGACCCTTGGTTGAGTGCAGTCACCATAGTTCCGTAAGATTACTAATTGGTAAAACGGTGACGTGCGCATGCGGGTAAAATTATTTAATTTTTTAGATATACCCGGTGTTCACTGAAATGATGGGGCGCAGTTAGATATGGCCAGATTAACTTGCCGGTTGAAGTACTTAATCGCAGGCGCGGGGCTATATGGTTCTTCTGACAGGCGCCATGGCGGCGGCGATGGCTGTTAAAGCAGCATGGACTCTTGGCGTCAATTTGCGCCATAAAGTGTTGACAGATATCTGTGTTAACGACAACAAAAGGGGAGCCTTGGATGAGTATCAAGGGAAAAGCCTATATTGCGGGGATATATGAACATCCCACGCGGGTGGCGCTTGGCAAGACATTGCCGCAACTGCACGCGGAACTGGCAAAAGGCGCATTGGCCGATGCGGGCCTGAGCAAGGATGATATTGACGCCTATTACTGTGCGGGCGATGCGCCCGGCATGGGCGGCATCGACATGGTCGAATATATGGGCCTTAATAATGTGCGCCAGATCGACAGCACGGAAACCGGTGGCTCAAGCTATGTCCTGCATGTCAATCATGCGGCGCAGGCGATCGCAGCGGGTCATTGCAAAGTGGCGCTGATCACCCTGGCGGGCCGTCCGGCGGCGGACGCCAAGGAAGGCGTCATGTTCCGGATGGGCGGCGAAACGCCGTCCTCTTCAGGGTTTGAAGCCCCTTTCCGCCCCAGCATTGTCAATATGTACGCCATGTGCGCCCAGCGCCATATGTATGAATATGGCACCACATCCGAGCAACTGGCCTGGATCAAGGTCGCCGCGTCGCATCATGCGCAATATAATGAACATGCCCTGCGCCGCGAGGTTGTAACGGTCGAGGATGTGGTCAATTCGCCATTGGTCGCCTCGCCCCTGCACCGGTACGATTGCTGCGTAATCACCGATGGCGGCGGCGCGGTTATCGTCGTGGCGCCGGAAATCATGAAAAAGCTGAAGCGTCCCGCTGTGAAAATTCTGGGCGCGGGCGAAGCGCCCAAGCATCTGATGGGCGGCAAGGTGGACCTGACCTATTCCGGCGCGCGCTGGTCCGGACCGAAGGCCTTCGAAGAGGCCGGTGTCACCCAGAAAGACATCAAATACGCCTCCATCTATGACAGTTTTACCATTACCGTGCTGGAAACCCTGGAAGATCTGGGATTTTGCGAAAAAGGCAAGGGTGGCAAGTTCGTGTCCGACGGCAATTTGATTTCCGGCGTTGGTAAATTGCCGTTCAATACCGATGGCGGCGGCCTGTGCAGCAACCATCCAGGCAATCGCGGCGGCATGACCAAAGTGCTGGAAGCCGTCCGCCAAATTCGCGGCGAGGCGCACCCAAAAGTGCAGGTGCCCAATTGCGATATCGCATTGGCGCATGGCACAGGCGGCCTGCTCGGCGCGCGGATGGGAAGTGCAACTGTTATTCTGGGGAATCAAGACTCATGAGTGAAGCAAAACCAAAAGCAAAAGTTCGCGCACCCAAAATCAACCACGAAACCAAAGCATTTTGGGACGCCACGGCGCAAGGCAAACTGCATGTCGGCAAATGCGATGATTGCGGCGAGCATTATTACTATCCACGCCCGCTATGCCCGTTCTGTTTCAGCGACAAGACACGTCTGGCGCTGTGTTCCGGCAATGGCGTCATCTACACCTATAGCGTCACCATGGGCAAAGAACCCTACACCATCGCCTATGTAACCTTGGCGGAAGGGCCGACCATCCTGACCAACATCGTAGAATGCGATTTCTCCAAGCTGGCCATCGGCCAGAAGGTCAAGGTCGTGTTCTATGACACCGGCGAAGGTAGTGCAGTGCCGATGTTTACGGTCGTGTAATCTAAGCGCAGCAAGAAATAGGGGCTGGCGGGTAACACCGCCGCTCCTTTTTCTCGTCTGCGAATTACATGACCTATACAGCGATGACGGTCGAGGTGTTGTGATTCAATAAAGTTGAAATAGTCTCTAACGCTTAGCTATGCTGGCGTATAAATTCCAGCACGGCGGCGTTAAACGCTTCGGGCGCTTCGATGTTGCAGGCGTGGCCGCCATCGATGCCGGCGACTTTGATGCCGGGAATGTTTTCTTCGGCATATTTTCGATGCGGGGTGAAGCGTTCTTCCTGTTCGCCCGCCACCAACAGCGTCGGCACTTTGGTGCCCTGTACGACTTCCGCAACGGATGCAACGGGCGAGGTGATCTGAAACAGCTTGGCAATGCCTGCGGGGCTCAGCAGATCCGCATCCGCCAGCAATTCCTGTTGCGCGCCGGGGGGCAGGCGTTTGGCATGGATGGGATGGATGCGCATGCGCCTCAACCCTTCCTGTCCATTTTTGGCCAGGTTTCCTGCGAGCTTGTGCACATCCGCATAAAGATCTTTTACCTTGTCTTTGGTGGCAAGCGCAGAGGTTGAATTTGTAAATATCTGCCCGCGCACCCGCTCCGGATACAGCAGGGAATAGCGCAACGTCACGGTCGCGCCAAAGGATTGTCCGCACACAAACCATTGCCCGGCGCCCAGTTCACGGCGGACCCGTTCAACCTGTTCAACCATCGCTTCGGGCGTGTACAGTGCGGGATCATCTGGGCTGGGGGATCGCCCATGGCCCCACAATTCCATCACCACGGGACGCGTTTCTTTGGCCAGCGCAGCCAGATTGCGTTTCCACTGTGCCCGGCTGGACAGCATCCCATGTATCAACAGCAGGTATGGCCCGTTGCCTTCATGCACTTCGTAATACATTTTTTCCATGTGACCTCAATCTCGTCAAATCAGGCGGCGCGTTTGCGCAGCCGCATTTTAATTGGCCCATTCGGGCGTCCATTTACAAGCTGATCCAGATAGGGATTATCCGCATGATCGATGTCGGCGGTCGCCCCCGACCAGATGATGCGGCCATCATGCAACATGGCGACGGCGGGATAATCCCTGCGCATGGCGTCCATATCGCTGGTGATCGAAAGCACGGTCGCGCCGGTTTCCTCCGCCAGCCGGGCGATCAGTTCATTGATAACACGGGTCAGGATCGGATCAAGCCCCGCAGTCGGATCATCCAGCAGCAGAATATCCGGCTGTTCCATAATCGCGCGCGCCAGCGCCACACGCTTTTGCATGCCACCCGAAAGGCTGGCGGGAAACAGATCGGCGGTTTCCGGTTTCATGCCGACCTCGCGCAATTTCTCGATCGCCGCCTCGCGGGCGTCCTTGCGCCGTACCTTGCCAATTGTCACGCGCTTGAACGCAATATTTTCCCAAACCGGTAAACTGTCGAACAGCGCCGAGCGTTGAAACAGTACGCCGAACCGATCCAGTAATTGTTCGCGTTCATGCGCATCAAGCGATGAAATTTCTGCGCCATCCACTTCGATGTGGCCGCTATTAATGGGATATAGGCCAACCAGGCATTTAAGCAGCACGGTTTTACCCGACGCGGCATTGCCGATTAGCGCCAAATTATGGCCAGCCTGAAGATCAAGCGATAAACCGTCCAACACGCGATTGTCGCCAAAAGACTTGACGACATTCTGTATGCTGATTTTTGCCACGGTCTGCGTCATGCGGCGGCCAGTTTCGTGCTGATGGCGCCCGCCGTTTCCAGTGCGCTGATTTCCTGCATGCTGTAGCCATGCTGGGTCAGGATTTCTGCCGTATGTTCACCGCGCAGGGGCGAGCTTAGCATGGCAGCATTCCCGCCTAGCCGCTGCGCGCCAGGAATATTGGCCAGCGGGATATGGCCGATATCCGGATAATCATGCCATAAAAAAGCGTTCATCTGTTTGGTCTGCTCGTGGTGTATGAAGTCATTATAATTGTTGATGCGCTCATGCAGCATGCGCAACTTGATCAGTTCGCTGCACAAGTGATCGGTCGTTAATTTTGCAATTGCCGCGCGTATGGGGGCGTCAATCAGCTTGCGATTGTTAAAACGGTCCTGCGTTGACTGAAGCCGCGCGTCATCCGCGAGCTCGGGCAATTTCAGCATTTCCATCAAGGGTTTATATTCACGTTCAAACACAACGCCAAAAGACACATGCCCGTCTCTGGTTGGGAAAATGGCGTAAGGATAGGCCAGCGGCTGCGCCGGGCCTCCCGTGTCCAAGGCCTTGGCCGCAATATTGATGTTTTGCAGGGCGGCTGCGGTTTCCAGCAGACTGTTGTCCAGATACCGGCCTTCTTTTTCACCCTGACGCGCCCATAAAGCCGCCTGTAGCGCCTGCACATTGTAGAGTGCGGCAGACATGTCCATCAGCAAGACATTGGAGCGGTGCGGGGTACCGTCCGGCCCTTTATTGTCGGAAATGAATCCTGAGAAGGCCTGCAACACACCATCCGTGCCTGGACGTTCCGAAAATGGGCCGCTCTGACCGAAGCCAGAGACCGACAGATAAATAATGCGCGGATTAATTGCCCGCACATCTTCGTACCCGAACCCAAGCCGTTTTGTTACGCTGGGCCGGAAACTTTCTATGAAAATATCCGCATCCGCCAGAAGACGGCGCAATACTTCACGGCCGCCATCGGTTTTAAGTTCAACACAGATAGAACGCTTGCCAAGATTGACCAGCGCTGAAATCAGTGTATGTCCACCATAGGTCTTGCCGATACCGCGCGCCCAATCGCCGCGCCCGGGTTCCACCTTTATGACATCCGCACCGTGGCGCGCCATGATTCCTGCCGCATAGGGGCCTGCGATAGCCTGGCTGAGATCAACGACCTTGATCCCCTTGTACGGTGCGTCATAACTCATCAGGTGCCCTCCTTGTATTTATTATTATAGCCCCTTGGTTCAGGCTTTAATCGATTATGCCCAGCAGTTTTGCGGAATTGCCCCGCATCACCTGGCGCAGTTGCGCGGCGTTTAATCCGTCCAGTCCTTCGGCGAATTCAACCGGATTGGCGATGCCTTCCGGATGCGGCCAGTCGGAACCGCACAGCACCCGGCTGGGCCCTATATTGGCGATCAGCTCCTTCAGGTCATCTTCGGGAAAGGGCGCAACGCTGACATGTTCCTTGAATATCTGCGCCGGCCGGTCATGAATGGGGCCAAAGGTGAAATCGCGCGGCTCGCACAGGCGCACTGTGCCTTCCATTTTTTTCAGCAGCGGCGCAACCCAGGCCGAGCCATTCTCAATCGAGACCACCTGCAGCTTGCGGAAGCGGCCAAACAGATTGTGCATGATCAGCGCGGTGACCGTATCCACGACAGGACGTTCTGCAAAACTGATCACCCGCTGAAAAGCCGACATGCGGTGATGCTGGGGGCGGGGTTTTTCGCCCCAGGGTACGGAATATATCTCTTCCATGCCGCCATTGCCGATATGAAAGGCGACGGGAACGCCGGCTTCCTCGCAGCGCGCCCAGAATGGGTCGAAATGCGGATCGGCAGGCGAGCGGCCCATCACCGGCCCCGGCATCAGATGCACGATGCGCGCACCCTGCCTGATCACCCGCTCCAGTTCCGCCACCGCCATATCAATATCCACCAGCGACAGCATGGCGGAACTGAAGATCGCGTTCTGGTAATTCCAGCCCCAATCTTCTTCCACCCATTTATTGAACGCGGTGATATTGGCGAACACGGTTTCCGGCCCTGCATCGCGCAGCTCGTTCTCAACGCCCACTGCCAGACTGGGCAGCATGATCGCCGCCTGCACATTCTGTTCCCGCAGAACGCCCATGCGCACGTCGCGGTCCATGCTTTCGGGAAATTCATGACAGGGAATGGTTTTGCCGCTGATCAGTGCGCCAGGGCCGCCCCGGTTCTGAAAAAAAGCCTTCAGGGAGCCCGGCTGGCCTGCATGCTCTCCCGGAGGCGCGCTGAAAAAGCTCAACCGCTTGCCCATAAAATGCACCTGCGCAAATTTGCTTTGCCCGCGCACCACGGTAATCGCCCGGTCACGGAATTTGGGATCGATATGGCGGGTGAAACAATCATCGGGTTCGTAATAATGCTGATCCGCATCAATCAGCGGATAATTGATCTGGGCAATCGCGGGGTGGGTCATCGGGGTCAATCCATGATCAGAATTAGGGATTAGCTACGATACGCGCCCCGGAAGGCGCTGGCAATGCTGTCTGGAGGGCGGATAGCGCTGATAGGACTAAATCTTTTTCTGATCAGGTTGATGGGGGGCCAGCATTGTCATTGCCCGGTTTATCCGGGCAATCCAGAACCCCAAACTCAGGCCTTCGGGTGTAGCATGGATGCCCCGGACAAGCCGGGGCATGACAAGATAGGGTTTGGTGATGCATCAATCTGATCAGAAGACGGTCTAGCTGAGTCCGAGCTCGCTTCGTCTCTTTCTGGACAGGCCGCTTGCGATAATCTGGTGCGACTGGCGCAGATAGTCTTTCAGGTCACGATCCGACAATCCGGGCTTTGCATAATGCTGGATCCATTTCATGCCTCGCGACGCCAGATAGGGCGCGGGCCGCAAACCGGGCTGATCTTTCAGCATTTCATAGGAAATGCTGGATACCTTGAAGGTAATCCCTGTCTGTCCATCGTCCCAGCCGCCAATGGCGAACACCTTGGGGCCAACTTTCCAGACATGCGCGCCGCCCCACTGGACCACATAAGTAGTTGCGGGCAGAGCGCGGCAGAAGGTGTTGAATTTATCGTAGGTCATCAAAACTTGTCCCACTGGGCCAAGAATGCGGTTCCGGGTGGCTGCGCCACGCGTAGCCCGTAAGGGCGAAGCGTGGTGGGCGATGCATGACTCGAACATGCGACCCCTGCGATGTGAACACAGTGCTCTACCAACTGAGCTAATCGCCCCCTGTAATCAGGCGCATGCTATAGGGCGCTTTACCCGGTCCGGTCAAGGTGTAACAGGCGGGGCAGCACTTCGGTCAGGGCCTCAAACGTGTCGATAACCACATCCGCGCCCAATTCATGCACGGGGGTCAGTGAATAGCCAAAACTGACTGCAACCACGGGGATATTGGCGGCTCTGGCCGTATCTATGTCTGTCGCGCTGTCGCCGACCATGACGGCGCGGGCCGGGTCACCGCCGGCCTGGCGGATGGTCTCGGTCAGGTGCAAAGGATCGGGCTTGCGTACGGCCAGGCTGTCACTGCCCAGAATGGCCTCGAAATGCCGGTGCATATCCAGGGCGCTAAACAGATCATGCGAAAGCCCGGTGGGCTTGTTGGTGCATACGCCAAGGCGGGCCTGCTGTGCGCGAAAATGCTCCAGGGTCTCTATAACGCCCGGAAACAGGGTGCTTTGATTGGCGATGTTTTCGCCGTAATAGCTCAGGAACAGTTTCAGCATGCGTTGTAGATCGGGTTCTGACGGCTTGGGGCCGTTGAGGTTCATGCCGCGTTCGATCAGCGCCCGGGCCCCGTGCCCCACCAGATTGCGCACCTCCGCCTGGGGCAGCGCCGGGCGGCCTTCGCTGAGGAGCACATGGTTCAGGGCCGCAGTCAGGTCCGGGGCGGTATCGACCAGCGTTCCGTCCAGGTCAAAAACGATGGTATAGCCCGCATAAAGCGTCATTTGCCCTTCCTTAACGCGTCCTAATGAATAATTAACCATGCTGTGCGGTCGATCACTTCCGAATCGGCCATTAACATGCAGATTAGCGTAAGAGTCAGAAATATTTATTGAATTGGTGCGATACTGTTCTTCGATGCATTATTCAACATGGTTAACCTGTTGCCGCCATAAAAGGGCCTGTCCATGAGCAGTTCTACCGAGGTTGCCGCAATTATCCTGGCCGCAGGGCAGGGGACGCGGATGCAGTCCACACTCCCCAAAGTGTTGCACCCGGTGGCGGGGCGCAGCATGCTGGGCCATGTGCTGGCCTTGAGCGATGCGATTGCGGCGTCGCGGCGCGTTGTTGTGGTGGGGCCGGATATGCCAATTGTATCTGAGGCGGCGCGCAAGCAGGCGCCGGATGCGCGCATTGCCATACAGGCCAAACAGTTGGGCACAGCGGACGCGGTCAAGGCGGCGGCCGTGGAAATGGCCGGATTTACCGGCGATGTGCTGATCCTGTATGCAGACACGCCATTGGTGCAGATTGAGACGGTGCAGGCGATGCTTTCGGCGCGGCGGAAGGGGGCGTCCGCCGTGGTGCTGGGTTTCCGGCCCGCCGATCCATCACCTTACGGCCGGTTGCTGATGAGTGATACCGGTGGTCTGCATGCGATTATAGAATCCAAAGATTGCACCCCGGAACAGAGCAAAATCACCTTTTGCAATTCCGGTGTGATGGCGGTGGATGGCGCGGTGCTGTTCAGCCTGCTGGAGGAGGTCGGCAACACTAACGCCAAGGGCGAATTTTATCTGACCGACATCATCGCCATCGCACGCAAGCGCGGTTTGACGTGCGCGGCGATTGAGGCGGATGCGGACGAAGTTCTGGGCGTTAACAGCCGGGTTGAGCTGTCGCAGGCCGAAGTGATTTTACAAAACCGGTTGCGCCACATGGCGATGCTGAACGGGGCAACATTGCTTGATCCGTCGACGGTCTATTTCAGTCATGACACCAAACTTGGCCGCGACGTGGTGGTTGGGCAAAATGTGGTGTTTGGTCCTGGCGTCACTGTGGCGGACGGCGCACAGATCAAACCGTTTTCGCATCTGGAAGGGGCAACAGTCGCGGCCAGCGCAGAAATTGGCCCCTATGGCCGGTTGCGCCCCGGCGCGGATGTGGGCAAGGGCGCAAAGATCGGCAATTTTGTTGAAATAAAAGCCGCACAGATTGAAGCAGGCGCGAAGGTCAGCCACCTGTCCTATATCGGCGACGCGCGGGTGGGGGCAGGCGCCAATGTCGGCGCCGGCACGATCACCTGTAACTATGATGGCTTTGAAAAACATTTTACAGACATAGGTGCTGGCGCATTTATCGGTTCCAACACCTGTCTGGTGGCGCCCGTGAAAATCGGCGATGGCGCCTATACCGGGTCGGGAAGCGTCATCACAAAAGATGTAAGCCCTGATGCGCTGGCGCTGGTGCGTCCGCAGCAGGTGGAAAAAGCGGGCTGGGCGGCGCGTTTCCGTGCGCGCTTTGCGGGTAAAAAATCAGGTCACGGATGATATCATTCACAAGGCGGGAATATGTGCGGAATTGTTGGAGTATTGGGCGCAGAGGGCGCATCGGAGCTGGTGCTGGATGCGCTGAAGCGGCTGGAATATCGCGGCTATGATTCAGCAGGCATCGCCAGCCTGGTGAATGGCGGGATTGACCGCCGCCGCGCCGAAGGAAAATTGCGCAATCTTGCAGGCGCGTTACGTGCGGAACCCTTAATGGGTGCGACCGCCATCGGTCATACCCGCTGGGCGACGCATGGCGCACCGACTGTGGACAATGCGCATCCGCATGTTTCCGGCGGCGTGGCTGTTGTGCATAATGGCATTATCGAAAATTTTCAGGAACTGCGCGCAGAGCTTGAGGGCAAAGGTCACGTCTTTACATCTGAAACCGACACGGAAGTTATTGCGCATCTTGTGCATGACGGGATCAGGTCGGGACGCAGCCCGCGTGAGGCTGCGTCGCAGGCGTTTCAACGCTTGCACGGGGCGTTTGCGCTGGCGCTGATATTTGCCGGCGAAGATAATCTGATGATTGGCGCACGCAAGGGCAGTCCGCTGGCGGTGGGCTATGGCAAGGGTGAAATGTTCCTGGGGTCCGATGCGCTGGCGTTAAGTTCATTTACGCAAACGCTTAGCTATCTTGATGAAGGCGACTGGGTTGTTCTGACCCGGGCCGGTGCAGAATTTTTTAATGCTTCGGGCCAGCCGGTTCAGCGCAAAAAAGAAACCGTCAGTGTCACCGCTGCGATGATCGACAAGGGCAATCATCGCCACTTCATGGCCAAGGAAATTTATGAGCAGCCCGACGCCATCGCCAATACGCTGGGCGCCTATATCTCTGCGTTGCGCGGCAGTATCGAATTGCCCAAATTGGCGGTTGAGTTGGGCGCAATCAGCAAGCTGACCATTGTGGCGTGTGGCACCGCCTATTATGCCGGGTGTGTCGCCAAATACTGGTTTGAACAATTGGCGCGTCTGCCGGTCGAAGTGGATATTGCATCCGAATTCCGGTACCGCGAAGCTGCGATGCAACCGGGCGGCCTGGCGATATTTATTTCTCAGTCAGGCGAAACCGCCGATACGCTGGCGGCGCTGCGCTATTGCCGGTCACAGGGGCAGATTATTGCTTCCGTCGTGAATGTTGCGGAATCCACAATCGCGCGTGAATCCGATGTGATTTTCCCAACCCATGCGGGACCGGAAATTGGTGTTGCTTCGACCAAGGCGTTTACGTGCCAGTTAACGGCGCTTGCGGCTTTGGCGATTGGCTTTGCCCGTGCGCGGGGGGCTATAGATGCAGCAGAAGAAAAGCGGTTGACCAGGGCGCTAACCGAATTGCCGCGCATGATCAATCTTGCGCTGGCGCGTGATTATATGATCCGCGAACTGGCGCATGATTTGTCGAAAGCCCGCGATGTGATTTATCTGGGGCGTGGGTTGAATTATCCGATTGCGATGGAAGGCGCGCTGAAGCTGAAGGAAATTTCCTATATTCATGCCGAAGGCTATGCTGCGGGCGAACTAAAGCACGGACCGATTGCACTGATCGATGAGGAGGTGCCGGTGATCGTGATTGCGCCCAGTGATAGCCTGTTTGAAAAAACCGCGTCGAACATGCAGGAAGTGGTGGCGCGCGGCGGCAAGGTAATCCTGTTTTCGGATGCTGAAGGGATTGAGAAAATCGGCAGTTACGCCAGGGCGTCGGTTGTCATGCCGAAAGTTGATCCGTTTCTTTCGCCGTTATTATATGCTATTCCCATTCAACTGCTGGCCTATCATACGGCCGTGTTCAAAGGTACCGACGTGGACCAGCCGCGCAATCTGGCGAAATCCGTGACGGTGGAATAATACCGGGGATGTAGCATGATCACGATAAACCGCATCGCGGGCGCCCTGGGGGCCGAAATTGGCGGTGTGGATTTATCGCAGAACCTGAGCGACGCCACGATCGCGGAAATCCGGCAGGCGCTGCTGGATCATCTGGTGATTTTCTTTCGCGATCAGGATATCACGCCGGCCCAGCATATTGCCTTTGCGCGGCGTTTTTCAGAACCGGAAGAATATCCCATGCTGAAAGGGCTGGACGAATTTCCAGAAATTGTCCCGGTGGTCAAACTGCCGCATGAGCGGATAAATTTCGGCGGCATCTGGCATGCCGATACGACCTACACACCTGTGCCGCCCCTTGGCGCCATTCTGGTGGCGCGCGAATTGCCGCCCTATGGCGGGGATACGATTTTCGCCAATATGTATATGGCCTATGACACGCTGTCCGATGGCATGAAGGCGATGCTGTCCGGATTAAAGGGCGTCAACAGTTCGGCCAAGGCGGACACCACCAAGACCCGCGAAGATCGCCTGGTAACCGCCGGTAAGGAAGAAGCTAAAAAAGAACTGGTCGGCATCCATCCCGTGGTGCGCACCCATCCGGAAACCGGGCGGAAAATTCTGTATGTGAATTATGGCCATACGACACGTTTTGAAAACATGACCGAAGAGGAAAGCGCGCCACTGCTGAACTATCTGTTTGCGCATCAGGTGCGGCCGGAGTTTACCTGCCGGTTCCGCTGGCGGTTGGGCTCGGTTGCTTTCTGGGACAATCGCACTGTGCAGCATAATCCGGTGAATGATTATCATGGCTTCAAGCGGGTGCTGCACCGCATTTCGTTACGCGGCACAAAACCCTATTGAATTGATGAAAACATCTCCGCTCTCCCCCTCACCCTAGCCCTCTCCCACAAGGGGAGAGGGGATCGCAGCGTTTCCGTGTCTAAACGCATCCACATCCGCCAGATTTCATCGCCATTCGATGCTCTATTTACGCCTAGACCGGCTTCTGTTTAGACTGAATCACAAACTTATACTTCGTCATCGCGAGCGAAGCGTGGCGATCCAGAGTCTCACGCAAAAGCCTGAGTTTGTGGCTCCTTTGCCAGCCGTAGCCTTCTTGCGAAGGCTTGGTGGATTGCCACGTCGCTTCGCTCCTCGCAATGACGCTTAAGCGGGGCGCTTCAGTCAAATAATGAAACAGGCTAGGCATTGGTTATGTGGACGCGCATCTGGCGGCGGCGCGGCTGACGCCGGGCACGTCTCTGTGGACGCACGATAAGCGCCTGCATGCCGCCGCCGGGAAACTTGATTTGGCTTCGACAGGGCTTACGGGCACACGCCTGCACTACCCCTTATATTTCACGCTCAAAATCTCATAGCTTTTGCCGCCGCCGGGCGTATTCACCTCAACTGCGTCTCCGATTTTCTTGCCGATCAGCGCGCGCCCCAGCGGCGACGTAATGGATATGCGTCCGGCCTTTACGTCGGCCTCGATCTCGCCCACGACCTGATAGGTGATCTCGCCTTCGGTGTCTTCATCCAGCAGTTTGACGGTCGCACCGAATTTCACGTCCTTGCCGGATAGTTTGGCGACATCGATGACCTGGGCGCGGCTGATTTTGTCTTCAAGCTCCATCAACCGGCCTTCGACATAGCTCTGGCGTTCCTTGGCCGCATGATATTCGGCATTCTCGGATAGATCGCCATGCTCGCGCGCAGACGAAATGGCCTTGATGATGGCGGGCCGTTCAACTGTCTTCAGATGCCGCACCTCGGTTTCAAGAGATTCGAAACCATTGGCAGTCATAGGAATTCTTTCCATGTGTCTTGCTATGCCTATAGGTTAACGCGTGTATTGCCCCATCCAGTGTCACGCTGACAAAGGATGGACCATGCGATTACTGAATGTAAGATTGTAAGGGGTTAACTTCAAGCGCTCCGGCGCGCGAGGCCTCAAGTCCTTTGACAACCGCCCTTATTCCGGCCGCTGTCGTATAGTAAGGCACCTTGGACATTAGCGCACTTTGCCGGATAGAGAAAGAATCGGCAATCGCCTGCGCCCCCTCGGTGGTATTAAACACCAGTTGCACATCGCCGTTCTTGATGGCGTCGGCAATATGCGGCTGGCCTTCCAGCACCTTGTTGATGCGTGTGACCTGTAGCCCCGCCTGTTCCAGATAGGTGGCGGTGCCGCCGGTTGCTATCAGTTTGAAACCCAGTTCCTGGAGTGTGCGGGCCGCCGCAAGAATTGCGGGCTTGTCCCGGTCCTTGACCGAGAAAAAGGCTGTCCCGGTTTCGGGGAAGGTTGATCCGCTGGCGATCTGGCTTTTAGCAAAGGCGCGCTCGAAATTCCGGTCCAGCCCCATGACTTCGCCGGTGGATTTCATTTCCGGGCCAAGCAGCGTATCGACACCTGAAAACCGCGCAAAAGGAAACACGGCTTCTTTCACGGCCACATGGTTCAGCTTTTTCTGGACAAGGCCAAAACCTGCAAGTTTTTCACCCGCCATTACCCGTGAGGCAATCTTGGCGAACGGCACCCCCATGGTCTTGGCCACAAAAGGCACGGTGCGGCTGGCGCGCGGGTTCACTTCCAGTATGAAAATCACTTCGCCCTGAATGGCGAACTGCACATTCATCAGGCCAACAACTTTCAGCGCCTTGGCCAGCACGGCTGTTTGCCGGTGAATTTCCGCGATAATTGCCGCATTCAGGGAGTAGGGCGGCAGCGAACAGGCGCTGTCGCCGGAATGCACGCCCGCCTCTTCGATATGCTCCATGATGCCGGCGACATGCACCGTCTCTCCATCGGCCAGCGCATCCACATCCACCTCGATGGCGTCCTGCAGATAGCTGTCGATCAGCACCGGATTTTTGCCGGATGCGATAAACGCCTGGGTCATGTAGCGGGTCAGTTGCGCATCATCGCGTACAATTTCCATCGCCCTGCCGCCCAGCACATAGGATGGACGGATAACTACCGGATAGCCAATGCGATGCGCCACCGCCAATGCTTCGGGCAGGTTCATGGCCGTGCCATTTTCCGGCTGTTTCAGGCCAAGCCCGGACAGCAGTTCCTGAAAGCGCTTGCGGTCTTCGGCAAGATCAATGGCGTCGGGCGTCGTGCCCAGAATTGGTACGTTGGCCGCTTCCAGTGCGGCCGCCAGTTTTAACGGCGTCTGCCCGCCCAACTGCACGATCACGCCATGCAGGACGCCATTGCGCTGTTCAACCGCTATCAGTTCCAGCACATCTTCGGCGGTGAGCGGTTCAAAATACAGCCGGTCGCTGGTGTCATAATCGGTCGAGACGGTTTCCGGATTGCAATTGACCATAATGGTTTCAAAGCCCGCATCCGACAGGGCGAATGCTGCATGACAGCAGCAATAATCAAACTCGATCCCCTGGCCGATGCGGTTGGGGCCACCACCAAGTATAACGATCTTGCGCGCATTGGTTGGGGCGGATTCACAATCCGGCGCGCCGGTGGAAACGGCGGGGCTTTCATAGGTCGAATACATATAAGGCGTGCGGGATTCAAATTCCGCCGCGCAGGTGTCGATGCGCTTATATACGGGGCGCACGCCCAGGCCCTGGCGTTGCGCGCTGACTTCTGCTTCTGCTTTTCCCGCAAGCTGCGCCAGCCGCACATCGGAAAAACCCTTGCTCTTCAGCATACGGAAATTCTGTGCGTCCGCCGGCAGGCCAAATGCTTTCACACGGCTTTCATTTTCAACCAGATCGCGGATTTGATGCAAAAACCATGGATCAAATTTACAGGCCGCATGCACGTCTTCCAGCGGCAGGCCATGGCGGAAAGCCTGCGCAATGCGCAACAGCCGGTCAGGCGATGGTTGCGACAGGGATGCGCGCAACGCATTACGGTCATCGCCCAGGCCCATGCCTTCGATAACCAGATCATCCAGTCCGCACAGGCCCGTTTCCATCGACCGCAGCGCTTTTTGCAGGGATTCCTGAAAGGTCCGGCCAATCGCCATGGCTTCACCCACGGATTTCATCGCAGTGGTCAGCGACGGATCGGCATTGGGAAATTTTTCAAACGTGAAACGCGGAATCTTCGTGACCACATAATCGATGCTGGGTTCAAACGAGGCGGGCGTAACGCCGGTAATATCATTCATCAGTTCATCAAGTGTGTACCCAACCGCCAGTTTTGCCGCCACCTTGGCGATAGGGAAGCCCGTCGCCTTCGACGCCAGCGCGCTGGAGCGTGATACGCGCGGGTTCATTTCAATGACGATCAGCCGCCCATCCGCCGGGTTGACGGCAAACTGCACATTGGAGCCGCCGGTTTCAACGCCGATCTCGCGCAAGCAGGCAATCGATGCGTTGCGCATGATCTGATATTCTTTATCGGTCAGGGTCAGCGCCGGCGCCACCGTCATGGAATCGCCGGTGTGAATACCCATCGGATCGATATTTTCGATGGAGCAGATGATGATGCAATTGTCCGCTTTGTCGCGCACCACCTCCATCTCATATTCTTTCCAGCCCAGCACGGATTCTTCGATCAGCACTTCGCCGACCGGCGAGGCGTCAACGCCGTTCTCGACGATCTGGATATATTGTTCGCGGTTATAGGCGATGCCGCCACCCGTGCCGCCCAGCGTAAAGGATGGGCGGATAATGGCGGGCAGGCCCACTTTCTCAAGCCCCGCCAGCGCCTCTGCGCGATTATGCGCAATGAACGAGCGCGGCGTTTCCAGCCCGATGCGCGTCATGGCGTCACGGAATTTCAAACGGTCTTCCGCCATGTCGATGGCGGCGCGGCTGGCGCCGATCAGTTCCACGCCATATTTTTCCAGCACCCCCATATCGGCCAGCGCGATGGCGGTGTTCAGCGCAGTCTGCCCGCCCATGGTCGGCAACAGCGCGTCGGGGCGTTCTTTCTCGATGATCTTCGCCACCATTTCCGGCGTGATCGGTTCGATATAGGTCGCATCCGCCAGATCGGGATCGGTCATGATCGTCGCCGGATTGGAATTCACCAGGATCAGCCGGTAGCCTTCCTCCTTCAGCGCCTTGCAGGCCTGGGTGCCGGAGTAATCAAACTCACACGCCTGCCCAATGACGATAGGCCCCGCGCCGATCAGCAGAATGGATTTTATATCTGTGCGTTTAGGCATGGGTCCCCCTCACCCCGGCCCTCTCCCACGAGGGGAGAGGGGGCGGCGCTGAAATCTGGCTGATATGGGTGCGTAGGGTATGGGTACGCGATTGACGGCTATGTCTGTTGTTTGTACGCTGACGGCTGAGCCAGGAGCATAGTTCCCTCTCCCCTCGTGGGAGAGGGCCAGGGTGAGGGGGCACACTTCATGAGCGTAACACGCGCGCGTCTCCTCAGAAAAAATCAGACCGACGCCGAGCGCCGCTTGTGGGCGCTGCTGCGTGACCGGCGCCTTGAAGGCTTCAAATTCCGCAGACAGGTTCCCATCGGTTCCTATATCGCAGATTTTTGCTGCTTCGACGCCAAACTCATCATCGAACTCGACGGCGGCCAGCACGCAAGTGAGAGCGGCGCGGCAAGGGACACCCAGCGAACGATGCGTCTGCAACAGGATGGCTTTCGGGTGCTCCGGTTTTGGAACAACGAGATTCTCACCAATGCCGAAGGCGCGCTGACGCAAATCGCGGCGGCGCTTGGCATTGATTGGGCGCAGGAACCCCCTCACCCCGGCCCTCTCCCACAAGGGGAGAGGGGGCGCTGATATCTGCTTGATATGGATACGTTTTGCCACAAAATCGCTGGTATCCCCTCTCCCCTCGCGGGAGAGGGTTAGGGTGAGGGGGCTTCCCAGATGCGTGTGGCGCGTGCGGTGTTTAGGCATGGCAACGCTGGTACTGCCAATTGTTTGTACCCTGACCTTTGCCCCGCAAACGCTGGTATCCCCTCTCCCCTTGCGGGAGAGGGTTAGGGTGAGGGGGCCTACCCGACGCGCGCAGCGTTCTGCCATCACTTCCCCCCCATCATTTTCGTGAACCGCTCAAACAGATAGTGGCTGTCCTGCGGTCCGGGGCTGGCTTCTGGATGATATTGTACCGAGAAGATGGGTTTGCCCGCAACCGCGATGCCGCAATTGCTGCCGTCAAACAGCGACACATGGGTTTCCGTTACACCTGACGGCAGGCTGTCGCGCAGCACGGTGAAGCCGTGGTTCATACTGGTGATTTCTACTTTTCCGGTGGTCAGGTCCTTGACCGGATGATTGGCGCCGTGATGACCGGCCTGCATTTTGCCCGTGCGCGCGCCCAGCGCCAGCGCCAGTATCTGATGGCCAAGGCAAATGCCAAACACCGGCTTGCCGCTATCGATCAGTGAACGGATGACAGGTACGGCATATACGCCAGTCGCTGCGGGATCGCCGGGGCCATTGGACAGAAAAATACCATCGGGGTTATGCCCAAGAATTTCTTCTGCGCTGGCTGTCGCAGGCACCACTGTTACCTTACAGCCTTCACTGGCGAGGCAGCGTAATATGTTGCGCTTGACGCCATAATCAATGGCGACAACATGGCGAACCGGATGAGTCTGCTGGCTATATCCCTCTTGCCAGCGCCAACTGGTTTCATTCCAGCTTACGGTCTGGCGGCCGGTGACGGTGATCGCCAGATCCATGCCGGTCAGCCCCGGCCAGGCGGCGGCTTTGGCTGTCAGCGCCTTAATATCAAAATTTCCGGAAGGATCATGCGCGACAACACCATGCGGCATGCCCTTCTCGCGAATCAGCCGGGTCAGCGCGCGCGTATCAATCCCGCAAATGCCCACAAGATTTTGCGCCTTGAGCCACGCGTCAAGATGGGTGATGGACCGGTAATTCGATGGGCCGGTAATATCCGCCCGCAACACGACGCCGCGCGCCGCGACATTTCCCGATTCCAGATCTTCCACATTACAGCCGACATTGCCGATATGCGGAAATGTGAAGGTAATGATCTGTCCCGCATAGGATGGATCGGTGAGGATTTCTTCATAGCCGGTAATGGCCGTGTTGAAACACACTTCACCCACGGCCTCGCCTGATGCCCCAAGACCGCGGCCATGGAAAACGGTTCCATCCGCCAGCGCCAATATGGCCGTGCTTCGGGATTCCGAACCTGTTGACCAGGGTTCAGGTGAATATTTATGGACAGCGGGCATTCAGGGGCTCCTGCGCGAACGAGGGTTCTACGCCTGGGATGATGTCTGTGCGAAAGTTGCCGGACCATAATCAAAACCGGTCAGGCCGTCAATTTCCCTGGCATGATTAACAGCCGGTATTGTTGGTTTTATAACAGATTTTTCGAAAATTTGCATTTGACGGAGGCTTTGGACTAAAGTCCGGCCATTCCAGCCTTCCAAAGGATCGCCTTATGCGCGAGAAATTAAGCGAAGCCCTCAAAGAATCCCTTAAAGCCAAGGAAACCCTCAAGGTTTCTACTTTGCGGCTGATTTTGGCGGCGGCCAAAGATCGTGAAATCGCCCTGCGCGGCGAAGACAAGATGCTGACGGAAGAGGATATTCTGCAGATCATGCAGAAAATGATCCGGCAGCGTCAGGAATCGGCTGCGACCTATGAGGCTGCGGGGCGGACCGATTTATCAACCCAGGAACGTGAAGAAATCAGGATCATTGAGACTTTCCTGCCGCCCCAGATGAGTAATGAAGAAATTCAGTCCGCATGCAGGAAAGTGGTATCGGAAGTGGAAACCCCAGGCCTGAAAGATATGGGGAAAATCATGAATGTCCTGAAAGACCGCTATACGGGTCAGATGGATTTCAAAAAAGCCAGCGCGGAAGTCAAAGCACTGCTACAATAACTTTCTGTGTGGCTTGGCCGCTTTAGAATCATTTCAACGCCTGTATGAGACCGGACCAGATGCAGTTCGACCGGAATTTCGTTGATGAACTGAAAGCGCGGGTAAAGCTTTCCGATGTCGTCGGCCGTAAATTAAGGCTGATCCGGCGTGGCCGGGAATTTGTGGCGCTTAGTCCGTTCAGCAATGAAAAATCCCCCTCCTTCACCATCAATGACGACAAGGGCTTTTATCACTGCTTTTCCAGCGGCAAGCATGGCGACGCCATTACCTTTCTGATGGAAACCGAAAGCCTGACTTTTCAGGAGGCGGTGGCCAGGCTGGCCGAGGATATGGGCATGGAGTTGCCCAAAGCCAGCTTTCAGGACAGCCATGAGGCGAGGACGAAGCAGGCCCAGCGCGTTACCCTGTATGGCGTGATGCAACAGGCGGCGGTGTTTTTTGCGGCTCAACTGACGGGGCCTGCGGGCGCGGATGCTCGCGCCTATCTGGATAAGCGTCAGGTGCCCACGGCCTTGCGGCAGACAATGGGGCTTGGTTTTGCGCCCTCTGCACGCACATTGCTGTGCGACACCCTGACCAGGGCGGGCGTAACGCCAGAACAACTGGTTGAGGCGGGGCTGGCCATAAAACCTGACAATGGCGGCGCAATTTATGACCGGTTCCGTGACCGCATCATGTTCCCGATCACAGATAACAGCGATCGCGTGATTGCCTTTGGCGGCCGGGCGATGTCAGCGGATGCCCAGGCGAAATATCTGAATTCGCCGGAAACGCCGCTGTTTCACAAAGGCAATGTGCTGTACAATCTGGCCAATGCGCGGCGCGCCCTGCAGGCCCCGATTAAGGGGCAGGGGCGCGATACCCTGATCGTCACCGAAGGCTATATGGACGTGATCGCTCTGACCAGGGCGGGCATACCCAATGCGGTCGCCCCCCTCGGCACGGCCCTGACCGAAGCCCAGATGGCCATGCTGTGGCGTTTAACGCCTGAACCCGTGTTGTGCTTTGACGGCGACGCCGCCGGAATGCGGGCGATGCTGCGGGTGGTGGAACGCGCGCTGCCCCTGCTGGAACCGGGACGTTCGCTGCGGTTTGTGCTATTACCGGATGGCCTGGATCCCGATGACATCATTGCGCGCCAGGGGGGGGCAGCGATGGAGGGTTATCTCGCGACGCCGCTGCCGCTGGCGGATATCCTGTGGTCAGCCGAGACAAGCCGATTGCCGATGGATACGCCAGAACGGCGCGCTGGACTGGAGCAGCGTCTACAGGCATTACTGGAGACGATTGCCGATCCATCGGTGCGAAAATACTATCAGAACGATATTCGGCAGCGGATTTCGAATTTATTTCGTCCCGCGCACGTGTCTTCGAAGTCACAGCAGCCGGCTTTTACGGGTCAGAAGCGCTTTTCAGGCCAGCGTCAGCCCTATGCGCCCGCTTTTGGGACCGGGCCAGCCAGTTCCGAGCTGAAACGCACCCATCTGGCCGCAAATGGCAAGGTATGGAACCTGGGCGCGCGGCGCGAACGTATCATTATTCTGACGGTTTTGAACCATCCGGCCCTGCTGGAAAGGCATCTTGAGGACTTTTGCGAGCTGAGCCTGACCGATCCGGCACTTGACAGGTTAAGGTCAGTAATCATAGAGCTAGCGGCTGCTTTTCCAGACCTTGAATATGGGAGTCTCCGGAGCCATCTAGTAAGCCGTGGGTTTGAAGGTTTGCTGGATGAGATGTTTGCGGGTGGGGCGCATTCCGGGGACTGGTTTTGTGGGGCAGGTGCGGCGTTTGCTGATGCTGAAACTGGCTGGGTTCAGACGGTTCAGCGCCATCGCAGGGAAAATTACCGTCAGCAGGCGCTAAGCGAAGCGGAGCAGGCGTTGGCGGCGGATTTTTCTGTTGAAAAGTGGCAAAACTTAATGATTTTGCAGCAGCAATTGGCTGAAGATACAGAAGAAGGACTGATCACCGGGTTCGGTGAGGCGTCCGGGCGGATCGTAAAACCTTAATTGAATATCCTTCGAATTTCGATCAGGCTGATCACTTCAAAGCGATATTTTTGTGTTTTTGTAATATTTTAGAGCGGTTGTATCACCTTATTGATGAGCTGGTTTTCAGTTGCAATAATTGGGTGCTGCTCTGGCGCAGGAGAGGATAGATGGCGGCAAAGGCAGCGGAAGCTACGGTAAAACCCGAAACGGCAGAAGTAGAAACGCAAGATCCCCCCTTACTTGACCTTTCCGATCAGGCCGTTAAACGCATGATCCGCAACGCCAAGAAGCGCGGCTATGTGACCTATGAAGAGGTCAATCAGGTGCTGCCTTCGGAAGAGGTCTCGCCAGAGCAGATTGAAGACACCATGACGATGCTGTCGGAAATGGGCATCAATGTGGTGGATGCCGATGAAGCCGAGGAAGCCGCCGAGAGCAAGGAAATCGCTCCCGTAAATGGCGCACCGGTTGTTCGCACATCCGGGACCAGCGAGATGGAGCGCACCGATGACCCGGTGCGCATGTATCTGCGTGAAATGGGCAGTGTCGAACTGCTGTCGCGCGAAGGCGAAATCGCCATTGCCAAGCGTATCGAGGCTGGCCGCGAAACCATGATCAGTGGCCTGTGCGAAAGCCCGGTGACATTCCAGGCCATTATTGTGTGGCGTGAAGAACTGAATGAAGAGCGCGTATTGCTGCGCGACATTATCGATCTGGAAGCCAGTTTTGGTAAGGGGCCAGGGCAGCCGACGCCAATTTTTCCGCCAGCTGTGGATGTTGTCGCCGCACCCGCTATGGTGGCTGTTCCAACCCCTGCGTCACCCACGCTGGATGAGGACGGCAATGAAGTTCTCGAAGACATCCCCATCGACGATGAAGAAGATGTTGACGCCGAAAGCAATATGTCGCTTGCCGCCATGGAGGCGGCCATCCGGCCGCTGGTAATGGAAGCCTTTGACCAGATTGCCGCCAACTACAAAAAACTCCACAAGCTGGAAGAAGCGCGCATCGCAGGCGCCCTGTCCAATGAACCTTTGGGCGACACCCAGGAGCGCAAATATAACAAGCTGCGCACCGAGATTGTGCAACTGGTTGAAAAACTGCACCTCAACAACAACCGCGTCGAGGCGCTGGTCGAGCTGCTCTATTCGATCAACAAGCGGCTGATGGCGCTGGAAGGGCGGCTGATCCGTCTGGCGGATTCGCATGGCGTGGACCGCAGCGATTTCCTCAGCCAGTATCTGACCAACGAGCTGGACCCCAACTGGAGCCGCCGCGTCGGACGTTTGAGCGGTCGCGGCTGGAAGAATTTCGTCCAGGCCGAGCGGGTGAAGATCAAGGAAATCCGCGACAGCATCGCCAGTATCAGCCAGGAAACCGGCCTTAACACCGCTGAATTCCGCCGCATCGTGCAGACCGTGCAAAAGGGCGAAAAAGAGGCCCGCCAGGCCAAGAAGGAAATGGTCGAGGCCAATCTGCGGCTGGTGATTTCCATCGCCAAGAAATACACCAATCGCGGCCTGCAATTTCTTGATCTCATTCAGGAAGGCAATATCGGCCTGATGAAGGCGGTGGACAAATTCGAATACCGCCGTGGCTATAAATTCTCCACTTACGCCACCTGGTGGATCCGCCAGGCGATTACCCGCTCCATCGCCGATCAGGCGCGCACCATCCGCATTCCCGTGCATATGATCGAAACCATCAACAAGCTGGTGCGCACCTCGCGCCAGATGCTGCACGAAATCGGCCGCGAGCCGACGCCCGAAGAACTGGCCGAAAAACTGTCCATGCCGCTGGAAAAAGTCCGCAAGGTGCTGAAAATCGCCAAGGAGCCGGTCAGCCTGGAAACCCCCATCGGCGACGAGGAAGACAGCCATCTGGGCGATTTCATCGAAGACAAGAACGCCCTGCTGCCCATCGACGCCGCGATCCAGTCCAACCTGCGCGAAACCACCACGCGCGTGCTCGCCTCGCTCACGCCCCGCGAAGAGCGCGTGCTGCGCATGCGCTTCGGCATTGGCATGAACACTGACCACACCCTGGAAGAAGTCGGCCAGCAATTCTCCGTCACCCGCGAACGCATCCGCCAGATCGAAGCCAAGGCGCTCAGGAAATTGAAGCATCCGAGCCGGTCGCGGAAATTGCGGAGCTTTCTGGATAATTGATAGGGCGGCGATGCCGACGATTGCATGGTTCTATGGGATTGCGATCCGCATGTATATTGTGGATCACGCTCCACCCCATTTTCACGCGGTCTATGGTCAATATGAGGCGTTTGTCGCCATTGAAACCGGTGAGGTGATCGAAGGCGTGTTGCCAAAAGCCGCCGCGCGCCTTGTCAGGGAATGGACGCTTGCACGGCAGGCTCAATTAAGTGAGAATTGGCGCAGAGCGCGTAGAGGTGAGCAACCGGAGAGAATAGCAGGTCTCGATGCTGACTAAAGTGACTGAAATTGAAGGGCTGGGCGGTTTCTGCCTGCGCGTCCGGTTTACTGATGGCCGCGAGGGCAATCATGATTTTACCTCACTAATAAACCAGCCGGGCACTCTGTTTGAGCCGTTGCAGGACGAGGCCTATTTTTCACGCGTATTTCTGGAATTCGGCGCGCCAACCTGGCCGAACGGCTTTGACATCGCGCCGGAATGGCTTCACCGCGAGATGAGCGCCGCTGGCGAATTGACACAGGCAGCGGCGGAGTAAGCGCGGCTCAGGCCGCCTCCAGCCGCGCCATTTCGGCTTCAAACTCAAGACGGAATTGGGCGGCCTCGTCCTCCGGCAGCCACAATGTCATCTGCGGGAAAATAGTGCGGTAGAGCGAAACGGTCGTCCGCTCCCACGGCAGTTGCTGCGCGGCGCGCGCCTAGGCCAGAATTTTGCGCAGCCGCGAGCGCACCTTGTCCGGGTCAGGCCGGTAAGCGGGCGCGGCCCCGGCCCCGAAAAGGTCCGGCTGGGCCGCTGTTTCAAAAAGGTCCGGTGTGCTGGCGCGGGCCATGAATTCATCCAGTTTCGTCGCGAATCATGGATCAATTATATACGGACAGGCTAACGGACGCGAGGGCGTATGCGGAGTTATCCCCGAGCCGGGAATACCGCGTCTATGCGTTGTATTCTCACTCGATATCGACGGATACACGGGTCACAAGTCGCTGTTTGATCGCACCTATTGTAGCTTTGTCCGTTTTGAACAATGCTAAATTCATCCCGCTGCTCACCGAGCTTTTGTAAATGACACCATCGTAACCGCACTTCTTGATGAATTCACAGAGGTACTGGCTCGGAATATAATCTATTGCTGCAGCGTGGGGCAGAACTGGTCGCGTCAATTCTTCACCGAGCCGTTCAAGAAAAGTGATGTCCGAACGCAACTGTCCAACAGCGTTTTCGTCCTCGAGCAGAAATGGCGAAACGGTCTTGCGCGGATTGCGAAGATCAATAAGCTTTAGGTCATTGGTTGTTGTGAAATCGGCGACGCTCACCCGCTCGCCTGTATGAGGCCGAATCTCCGAGATTGCTGTCTCAGCGGTCGAACCAAGATATAAATATGGGATTCCTGCGGGGTTAGCACGCCCATGAGAGGCGATTTTCTCCGGAGGCGCTTTCATGTCGTCAGTTCCAAAGGCAATATCGCCTAATTGGATGCGGGCGCGGTACCAGATGTTAGGTATTTCGTCTTCGTCCAGCATTAGCCGTTCAAGCAGTTGTTTAAGTCTTTCGAAATCAATCTGGGCCTTCGGAAAAAAGCGGTTCTCATGCATCAGCTCTATGCGAAGCTCTTTCCAGCTCCCCAATCGGTCAGACTCATAGCGGCGAGAAGGGATAAAATTCTGTCGGACGAGTTGTCCGTCGTCTAGAATATCACCAAGCAGCGCATTCGCATTAGCATCATCCATTTGCGAATGAGTAAACAGCGCCCAATCTTCTTTCAGCCATTGAACCAGCGGTTTACCTGAATCATCAATCTCGTACACATTCATGAGCAGGCCAAAAACGTCCGCCAGTTCACGCGGCTCAATGAGATCTACGTATGATGATCCACAGTACTGACATTCTCCCTTTTCAGAGGATCGGAATAAAATTACCTTTCGAAGTCCTCTGTCATCAAAGCAGTTTGCGCAACATTTCATCGCAGATGTTACTTTGGGAAAAAATCAGCTAGAGTTTGGATATGATGCTGCATTGACAATTTCTTGATATAGCCGAGGCCAGGGAAGTGGCCCTTCATGTGAAGCGCGCGAAACTCCCGGACGGCGGGGGTATCTTGAACTTGCGATCCAGACTTATTAAGTTCACGGATCATTTTTTCAAGCGCCTCCGCAAACTTACCAGCCGGGTCTTTAGGCGTGTCCTGTCTTGTCGATTTGAAGTGAAACACATACATCGCATCATCTTTATTTTTATCAATGTATGTGAGGTGAATAGCAATGGCGTACGCGGGACCGCCGGTTTCGGAATAGTCATCACCGACGGTCAAGAAGTCTCCGAAACCAGTCATCCCCTCTTCATTAAAAGTTACATGAAGGTCCGAGAAAAGCTCAAGATCAGGATGTTCCCGGTTTATGCGGCGCTGGAAGCCGTCGCGAATAAGGACTCGATGTTCACTTTGAAAATGCTTTCTATATAATTTTCCGCAAATCGGATCGAAGAACGCATGGCGCATAGATTGCACTCGTCCGCCTAAAGCACCGGCTAATTCTTTCGCCTCTAGAAAGCCCGCGTGAATCAGTGTAAGTTGATGACCTCCGTGATTATCACAGCATGACAATATCTCTTCTGTCGACATACCTTCTTTCAGAAGAATTCCCACCAAAATATTTTCTTTACCGGTGAAGCTTTCGGTCAGAAGAGCAGAGATGCTCTCGCCAGCACCGGCGTAATCGCCATGAAACGGATTGACGATGACGATAGCGGCACCATCAGCGTCAACAACTGCTTCCAAAGTTTTCTTTAGGCCGCCAAGTGCTTCCTTTACGGGTTCGATGATCGGAACAAATCCAGACTTTGCCAAAATCGAAGCAGTTTCACGAATGGTGATCAGTTCGAATTGTTTGCCACGAAAATATGGGTAATACATATTCAGTCTATGCCCATGTCATTGCTTCGCTCAAAGGTGCATTTATGGCGCCCAACAAACGCTCATGATCGATCTTTCGCATCGGAATCGATAGCGCAGCAGACTGCAACGAAATAGGGAGTTGTCCAACAAGATCGGCAAGTGGCATCAAATTCCGTGATTTCTTTAACACTTGAACCATGCCGGAGTGCGCCATGCGCGGGTCCAGTTCGACAAACCTTGAACGCAAGGCCGAATGCAACTGAGTGTTAGGCACACGCGGGACAGCCATGTCATTGAGTGCTAAAATTTGCTTTGCCTCACTCAATCGAATGGCGTCAAATATCGCGGCGGGATTCGTGCGTTCAGGTTGATTCAGAGCTTTCCTGATCGTCGAAATTTGGTGCCTGCTTGATAGCTTCATAATGCCGACATCTGGCGAAATAGTACGGAAGATCGTTTCAACATGGTTTTCGCCCGCTATGACATATATTTTTGCAAAGACTTGCTTATAGGCATGGAGTTGGCGCTCTAGTCTACTTAAGGAGTCCCGTTCTGATTTGATTTCATAGACTGTCGCAGTACCATTGAGGATTGCAAGGTCGGCCTTGCATTCTCCGACACGAAATTCTGTTAACATAGAAGCGGTTTGAAGATTATGGGTTCCTAACAAAATTTTGTGGGTGAGTGCGGCCTTATAAACGTACTCGTGACGGTGAGCCTTTTGGCGTAATACGTTAAAGGCGCTGTCGAACAGATGAAAAACACGATCAAACGAGCAATTCTCCAAGAGGCGTGCTTCATCCACCAGGCGTGCAAAGAGTGATGACTTTCCCTTACGGGCCATCTCCCGGATGACGCCCGACGAGAACAGCCGCGAAATGGCTGACAACTGGCTGGCTTCAATATTTGTCATGCTTCTGTCCGGTCGCGTTGATTCGGAACTGCGCACCCTGTTTGAGTTTAGTCTATTATTCCCGTAATTGGAAACCCGTTTTGCGTAGAGGTCTGAATTTTCGGCCAATTTACGATAGCACCGCAGCTGCAAATTCTGAAAAAAGTTGTAAACACACGGGTAGGGGGTGAGAAGGAGGCGCGTCGGGCGACCTCCTTTTCGATCTTTGATCGGGATAGTCCTACCCCGGCAGTTTCGCCGACTGCTTCACCCCCGCCAGCGCTTTGCTCTTCTCCGCCCAGGCGTGGCCTGCGGCGATATTCTTGAAGCGGTTTTCCATCATGTAGCCCAGTGCGGGATTGGTGAAGATATAGGGCTGGTTTTCCTGTATCGCTTCCAGCACCAGGCGGCCGACAATGTCGGGGTCAAGGCCGTCGGACAGCGAGCCTGCGATGGCGTCCTTGGGGTTGGGTTTGGCGGCGCCGCCATACTGCTCCTGGCGGTTGCGCGCCGAGGTGCCGAGATTGGTCGCCACCAGGCCGGGGCACAGCACCGATATGCCCAGATTGCTGTCTTTCTGTTCGGCCATCATGGTTTCCATGATGCCGACCACGGCGTATTTGGTGGCGTTGTAGGGGCCGGTGCCGGGAATGCTGATCATGCCCGCGACGGACGCGGTGCTGACCACATGGCCGCCTTCGCCATGCGATTGTATCAGCGGCACGAACGCCTGCAACCCGTTCACCACGCCCCACAGATTGACATCCACCACCCATTGCCAGTTGCGCATTTTGGCGGTCTCGCTTCTGCCGCCGCAGCCGACGCCGGCATTGTTGCACAGCACATGCACCTTGCCGAACGTGTCGATGGTTTTTTTGGCGGCGGCGTGCATGTCTTCCAGTTTGGTGACATCGACCTTTACGCAGGCCGCTGTATAGCCTTTGGCTTTCAACTCGTCCACGGCGGCCTGCGCCGGGCCTGCTTCGATATCGCCGATCATGACTTTCATGCCGGCCGCCGCGAAGGCGCGGGCCATGCCGAGGCCCATGCCGCTGGCGCCGCCGGTGATGAAGGCGACCTTTCCCTTTACGTCTTTCATTTTGTTTCCTTTTTTATTTTGTTAGCCGGGCAGGGCGCTGGATTGCACCGCGCCCTGCAGCGCCTTGGCCTTGTCGGCCCAGTCATAGCCCGCCAGAATACGCTTGGTGCGAAGCTCGACCAGATTGCGCAACGCCGGATCGGTGAAGATATAGGGTTGGTCGTCCAGGATCGCTTCCAGCACCAGTTTGCCGACAATATTGGGATCCAGCCCATTGGTCAGCGCGCCCAGACCGGATTCTTTCTCGCCCACCGCGCCGCCGTAATCGTCCTGCCGGTTGCGCCCGGAAGTGCCGAGATTGGTGTTCACCACACCCGGGCACATCAGGGATATGCCAATGCCGGACTTGCGGTTTTCGCCCATCATGGTTTCGGTAATGCCGACCACGGCAAATTTCGAGGCGTTATAGGGGCCCGAATTGCGGATGCCATACATGCCGGCCATGGAGGCGGTATTGAGCACATGGCCGCCCTCGCCATGCTCCTTGATCAGGGGCATGAACACCTGCAAGCCGTGCACCACGCCCCACAGATTCACGTCGATCACCCAATGCCAGTTGCGCATGCTGGCGGTCTCGGATTTGCCGCCGATGGCGATGCCCGCATTGTTGCACAGCACATGCACCTTGCCGAACGTCTCAATGGTTTTCCTGGCGGCGGCCTGCACGTCCTCCAGCTTGGTAACGTCCACTTTCACGCAGGCGGCTTCATAGCCCTTGGCCTTGAGTTCATCTACGGCCTTTTGCGCGGGTCCGGCCTCGATATCGGCGATCATGACCTTCATGCCCGCCGCCGCGAAGGCGCGGGCCATGCCCAATCCCATGCCGCTCGCGCCGCCGGTGATGAATGCGACTTTTCCTTTTACGTCTTTCATGCTGATTTCGCCCGGTTGAACACCGGCGCCTCCCTGTGATGGCAGGGTTATTTCCCCTGCGGTTATTGTGAAGGGCCAGCTTCGCGCATGGGACAAGGCCAGGTCAAGCGGGCTGCGTAAAATCTGGCCCCTTGACCCCTTTGCATGGCGCTGCGATATGATGAGGGCAATTGCACCTCATGAGAGGCCACAGGGTATCCGATGCTTGTCCTGATCGATAATTATGACAGTTTCACCTATAATCTGGTTCATTTCCTGGGTGAGCTGGGCGCGCGCACGGATGTCATCCGCAATGACAAGACCACGCCCGAAGAGATTATTGCGCGCCGCCCCTCCGGCATTGTCATTTCCCCCGGCCCGTGCGACCCGGATCAGGCCGGGATTTGCCTGGATCTGATCAAAAAGGTAAACGGGACTATTCCGATGCTGGGCGTGTGTCTGGGGCACCAATGTATTGGTCAGGCCTATGGTGGAAAGATTGTGCGCGCCAACCCGGTCATGCATGGCAAGCTCAGCACCATATCGCATACAAATACCGGGTTATTCAAAGGCTTGCCGAATAACTTTCAGGCAACGCGGTATCATAGCCTGGTGATTGAGCGGGCCAGCCTGCCGGAATGTCTGGAGGTGACGGCGCAAACTTCCGATGGTGTGATCATGGGGGTCGCGCATCGCAGCCTGCCGGTGCACGGGGTGCAGTTCCATCCGGAAAGCATCGCCTCGCAGTATGGCCATGAATTGCTGCGCAATTTTCTGTTGCTGACCGGTTCCAATGTGCCGGAATGGCAACCGGCATGAGTGATTTCAAAACCCTGCTGGCCCATGTTGCGACGGGTGCGCCGCTAAATCTGGCGCAGGCGTGCCAGGCGTTCGAGATCATGATGTCGGGCGACGCCACGCCCGCGCAGATCGGTGGTTTCCTCATGGCGTTGCGGGTGCGCGGTGAGACGGTGGATGAAATTACCGCCGCCGCTAGTGTGATGCGCGAAAAGGTGCTGCGCGTCGATGCGCCAGCCGACGCCATCGACACCTGCGGCACCGGCGGCGATGCGTCTGGCACGTTTAACATTTCCACGGCGGCGGCATTTGTGGTGGCGGGTTGCGGCGTGCCGGTGGCCAAGCATGGCAATCGCGCGCTGTCTTCCAAAACCGGATCGGCGGAAGTGCTGGTGGCGCTGGGGATTAACATAGAAACCTCACCTGAAGTGGTCAGTGAATGCGTGCGCAAGGCGGGGCTGGGCTTTATGATGGCGCCGCGCCATCATGGGGCCATGAAACATGTCGGCCCGACACGGGTTGAACTGGGGACGCGCACCATTTTCAATCTGCTGGGCCCGCTGTCCAATCCGGCGGGCACGAAGCGCCAATTGATCGGCGTATTTGCCAAACAATGGGTCGAACCGCTGGCGCGGGTATTGGGTAATCTTGGCGCGGAGCGTGCCTGGGTGGTGCATGGATCAGATGGGCTGGACGAGCTGACCACCACCGGACCCAGCTATGTGGCGGCGCTGGAAAAGGGACAGGTGCGCAGTTTTGAAATACATCCCGGCGATGCGGGCCTGGAACTGGCGCAGCCGGTTGATCTGCTGGGTGGCGACAGCGAGGCCAATGCCAACGCCGTCCGCGATCTGCTGGCCGGTCACACAAGCGCCTATCGCGATATTGTGTTGCTGAATGCGGCGGCTGCGTTGGTGGTTGCTGGCAAAGCCGCGGATCTGAAAGCGGGTGTCGCCATGGGGGCCGACGCCATTGATGGTGGCAAGGCGGCAAAGGTGCTGGAGCGCCTGATTGCGATATCGAACGGCAGGACCGCGCCATGAGCGACATTTTGAGCAAGATCGGCGCATATAAACTGGACGAAATTGCAGCGGCCAAACGCGACAGGCCTCTGGCGCAACTGGAACAGGCGGCGCGCGCGGCATCGCCGGTGCGTGGCTTTATGAATGCGCTTACCGCAAAAATTGCGCAGGGCCATTATGGCCTGATTGCCGAAATAAAAAAGGCCAGCCCGTCCAAGGGGCTGATTCGTGCCGATTTTGATCCGGCCAGTCTTGCGCGCGCCTATGAAGCGGGTGGGGCGGCCTGTCTTTCGGTGCTGACCGATAGGCCATCGTTTCAGGGCGCACCGGAATATCTGACCCAGGCGCGCAACGCGGTTGGCCTGCCGGTGCTGCGCAAGGATTTTATGTACGATCCCTATCAGGTGGCCGAGGCGCGCGCCTGGGGGGCGGACTGCATTCTGATCATCCTGGCGGCGGTCTCGGATGCGCAGGCAGCGGAACTGGAAAGCGCCGCGCAGGATTGGGGCATGGATGTGCTGCTGGAGGTGCATGACGCCGAAGAACTGCACCGCGCACTTAAACTTTCAAGTAAGATAATCGGCATAAACAACCGTAATCTAAAAACATTTGAAACCAGCATCGATACGACAATCGGTTTGCACAAGCTGCTGCCCGGCGGCTATCTGGTGGTCAGCGAAAGCGGCCTTGGCACACCCGCAGACCTGGCGCGATGTGCGGCGATTGGCGTCAATTGCTTTCTGGTCGGCGAAAGCCTGATGCGCCAGAGCGATGTGACCGCCGCCACGCGCGCCTTACTGGCAAAGGTGGGTTAGAGCAAATGATGACCGAGTTTGAAGCTTACCCCCTCCCAGCCTCCCCCTTACAGGGGGAGGAGGCTCTTGCCCCACGGGTTTCCCTCCCCTTGCAAAGGGGAGGGTTAGGGAGGGGATCAGGGGGTGGAGCGAGGAATCGACGATATGCAGGAATGCGCTAATTATGGCGGGTAAAAATCTTACCCATTTCGATGACAAGGGTCATGCGGCGATGGTCGATGTGTCGGGCAAAGCCGAGACCGCGCGGGTGGCGGTGGCGGTCAGCCATGTCACCATGAAGCCAGAAACCCTGAAGCTGATACTCGACGGCGGCATTGGCAAGGGCGATGTGCTGGGGGTGGCGCGGCTCGCGGGGATCATGGCCGCAAAGCGCACCTCCGATCTGATCCCGCTGTGTCATCCGCTGGCGCTGTCGCAGGTCACGGTGGATCTGGTTCCCGATGCGGACAAGCACCAGATCGTGATCACCGCAACCGCCAGGCTGACAGGCCGTACTGGCGTAGAAATGGAAGCATTAACAGCGGCTTCCATTGCAGCCTTAACAGTTTACGACATGTGCAAGGCGGCGGACAAGGGCATGATTATTGGTCCCACCTATTTGAAACACAAGTCCGGCGGCAAGTCCGGCGATTACACCGCGCCCTGACCGGATGGCGGGCCAACCCCTTATAACGGTTGAAGCGGCGCTGGCGCGCATCACCGGCGCGCTGTCCCCGGTTGGTTCGGAGATGGTGAGCATTGCGCAGGTCCATGGCCGCGTGCTGGCGGCGGCGGTCACGTCAAACCGCACCCAGCCGCCATTTGCAGTTTCCGCCATGGATGGCTACGCGGTGCGGGCCGGTGATGTGGCGAAAGTTCCGGCTAAGCTGACCGTCATTGGACAGGCCCCGGCGGGCGGCGCGTTTGGCGGAACTGTCGGTCCAGGGCAGGCGGTACGCATCTTCACCGGCGGTCCGCTCCCAAAAGGGGCCGACACCATCGTCATTCAGGAAAACACGCAGGCGGACGGCAATCAGGTGACCGTCACCCAGCCGGTGGCGGCGGGCAGGCATATCCGCGCCGAAGGGCTGGATTTCCGCACCGGTGACGTGATGCTGGCGGCGGGACGGCGGCTGGGCGCACGTGATGTGGCGCTGGCGGCGGCCATGAATGTTCCCTGGTTATCGGTGCGCCGCCGCCCGCGCATTGCGCTGCTGGCCACCGGCGATGAACTGGTGCGCCCCGGAGAACCCATCGGCCCGCATCAGATCGTCAGCTCCAACGCGCTGGGCCTGGCCGCCATGATCGCGGCCTGCGGCGGCGAGGCGATTGATCTGGGCATTGCCGCCGATGATCGCGAAGAACTGCGCGTCATGGCGCTGGGCGCGCGCGGCGCGGATATGCTGATCACGCTGGGCGGCGCATCGGTTGGCGATCATGATCTGGTGCAAAGCGTGCTGGGTGAAGCGGGCCTGAAAGTCGATTTCTGGAAAATCGCGATGCGCCCCGGCAAGCCGCTGATCTTCGGCCATATGAACGCAACACCGATGCTGGGCCTGCCGGGCAATCCGGTGTCCTCGATGGTCTGCGCCCTGCTGTTCGTGCGCCCGGCCATTGCCGCGCTGCTGGGGCAGGTGGGTGGCGGCAATTATACAGGTGCGGCGATACTTGGTTCTGATATGCCACAGAATGACAACCGTCAGGATTATGTCCGCGCCAGCCTAAGCGCCGATGGCGTTGCAACGCCGTTTACCGTGCAGGACAGCGCCATGCTCTCCAGCCTGGCAAAGGCCGGCTGCCTGATCATCCGCCCACCCTTTGCCCCCGCCGCCAAAGCAGGCGATGAAGTGCCGGTGCTGCTGCTCGAGGGGGATTAGGCTGCAACCATCACTGCGCGCTTGAGCGCCGGTGGCAGGTCAAGCGCGGCGAAATATTCACGCGGATAGAGATAATCATCGCCGGACTCGTCAATGACCCACAACAGCTTCTGCTTCGCCGCCGTCTCATCAGGCAGCATGACATAAATCTTGCGCCTTTCCAGCGAGGCCTCATAGCCATCATTATTCAGGCAGACGACAATCGAGCGGGCACGGCGCGTCATGGTTAAAGTTCCTTGATAAGTTGTTTGATCTTAAACTCTTGCTTTCCGATTCCGCTAGATCGCATCATGTTTAGGTTGAACCAGGACCAACACACGGGCTGTCACCCCGGCCTTGTGCCGGGGTCCAGGAGTCACACGGGAAAGCCTGTGTTTGCGGCACTGGATCCCGGAACAAGTCCGGGATGACACCCTGGGGGATGCTTCCATCAAATAATGAAACGATCTAGCTACGCGCGCATCCCCTTCAGCGTCAATCACGAAAAAAATCTACCCTCACAGAGAATTTAAGGGCTTGCGAATATCATACGTTCGTTTTATGTTCCTTACAAAGATTCGTTACAGCACGGTAACTTTCAGTGTGCTATCCTGTGGTTTCAATACCATTGGCAAAAAGGCCAGTTATGATGAAAACAATTGCGGTTGAAATTGACGCGCAAGGAAGGGTTCATCCATTGGAGCCGCAGTTGCGTCTGCCGCCGGGCCGTGCGTTATTGACCCTGCTTGATCCAGCGGCCGGGGATGCGGCGCTGCTTGCCGAAAGCGCCCTGGCGGAAGATTGGCTGCGGCCCGGGGAAGATGAAGCATGGGCGCATTTGCAGCCGGTCAAATCGTAATTCTGCCATTTCCATTTTCGGACCTGAGCCAGAGCAAATTCCGTCCGGCGCTGCTATTGGCGGATGCCGGACGTGGCGACTGGATTGCCTGTCAGATAACCAGCAATCCGTACGCCGACACCCATGCAATTGCTCTGAACGAAGCGGATTTTTCTATGGGCGGCCTGCAACTGCTTAGTTACGCGCGGCCCGGGAAGCTGTTCACAGCCAATGAGGCACTGTTTTCTGGCAAGGCTGGTATATTGATTGATGCTAGCTTGAACAAGGTGCGCGAGACGGTGGCGGAACTGGTCAGAGGTGCACTTGCCCCTCCGGTCTGAAGCAATAAACATACACCTGAAGTGTTAATGCGGAAACCTTCCCCCTAGCCAACCCCGCATTCCCCGCCTAAGCTAACCCCAAAACAACATCAGGGGAGGCGGTCATGGCTGACATCAATGCGACGACTGAAAAATTCCTGCGCGGCAAATACGCCATTGTCGGCGTGGGCGAAACCGGCTATGTGCGCGGATCGGGGCGCACGACGCGCGCGCTGGGCACCGAGGCGGTGCGCAAGGCGATTGAGGATGCGGGGCTGAAACCCGGCGATGTGGACGGCATGCTGTCCTACAGCTTTAACGACTCCACGTTTTCACCGACGATTGCGGGCGATCTGGGCATCCGCCCGAATTTCTACATGGATGTGTATGGCGGCGGGTCGAGCACCGAGGCGCTGATCGGCATCGCCATGGGGGTGATCGAGGCGGGCATGTGCAAGACCGTGGTGATATTCCGCGCCATGAACGGCTATTCCGAGGTGCGCATTGGCGGCACCGGCGGGCGGGGTGCTGTGGCCCCTGTGGGCGGCGAGGGGCTGTTCACCCGCGCCTATGGATTGATGAGCGCGGGGCAGATGTTCTGCCAGAGTTTTATGCGGCACATGTATGATTACGGCACCACGCCCGAACAGGTGGCTATGGTCAAGGTGATCCATTCCGAACACGCCTCCAACAACCCCAAGGCGTTTTACAAAAAGCGCCTGACGGTGGAAGATGTGATCAACAGCCGCATGATTGTGAAGCCGCTGCATCTGCTGGACTGCTGCGTTGAAACCGATAACGGCACGGCGATTGTCGTCACCCGCATCGACCGGGCGCGCGACTGCCGCCATGCGCCCGCAGTCATTCAGTCCGTAGTCGGACGATGCTGCAAGCCCCGCGCCGACATGCATTATCAGGCCGGGCCGATTTCGACCGTGGCGGGGCATTACGGCAAGGATATTCTGTGGCCCAATGCCGGTGTCGGGCCGGAAGATATTGACGTGACCGGCTCCTATGACGCGTTCACCTTCACCACCATGTTGCAGTTGGAGGATTACGGCTTCTGCAAAAAAGGCGAAGGCGGCGATTATGTATCGAACGGCACCATGCGGCTGGGCGGCCGGCGGCCCAACAACACCAGCGGCGGCCATCTGTGCGAGGGCTATACGCATGGTGTCAATATGGTGATCGAGAATGTACGCCAGTTGCGCCATGATGTGGACGATAGTTGCCCCGTAGGCGCGAACGGAAAACGTCAGCATACCTATGATTACCGCGAGGGTGGCTGCCGCCAGGTGAAGAAGGTGGACGTGACCGCCAATCTCGGCTGGGCCACGCCGGGCCAGGGTTCAGCCATGGTCATGGCGCAGGACAACAGGTAAGGGGAGAAAATATTATGTCCGCATCCGTAAGAGGCGAATATCTCGGCATGCCGCTGGTGATCAACGAGCTGGAGCATGATTACCGGGAATTTTTTGGTTACTGCGCCAAACATGACCTGCATCTGCAAAATTGCGATGATTGCAAAATGTTCCGTTACCCGCCCACGACGGCGTGCCCGTTCTGCGCCAGCCCGAAGGCCACATGGAAACCGGTCGAGGGCAAGGGCACGCTCTATTCCTATGGCGAAATCCATCACGCCATTCAGCCGGTGTTTCGTCAGTATTCCCCCTATCTGCTGCTGCTGGTCGAACTGGACACGCAAAAGGGCAAGCCGGGAGAATTTGACGGCATCCGCTTCACCGGCAATCTGGCCACTGCGGATGGCGAACTGGCCCCGCCGGAAATGGTGCGCAGCGTTGGCATCGGCACGCGCCTGCGCATTGTCTACAAGGATGCCGGCGAGGGCATTTCCATGCCGCTATGGACCATCGATGAAACCGCCACGCAACCGGCTAGGCCGTGGCGTTATGCGATAGAGTAGGGTGTTAAACCACCCCGCCATTTTTTAGCCACTGGGCGCATTCTTCGCCCAGTTCACGGCGCGCCATGTCCCTCATAGCGCTGACAATCCTGCGCGGTCAGCACGTCGCGCCAGCGGCCATTGACGCCCTTGTTGATGAAGGTTTTGGCGCCGCTGTCCCAATAACGATATCGCCGTCACGGAATTTGAATTCATTCCAAACGGTTGAATCGAAATGATGGTTATGCAGTTCGCGCGTTTTGCGCGGCCATTGATGCCCGCTCATTGTCATCTGCCTATTCCTGAGGAAATCCCATATTGGCAATATATCATGGCATATAAAAAAAAGGGAGGCACAACAGGCCTCCCTTTTTTCGTTTTACGTTCCCCAACGTTAATTATTCTGGAACAGCGCCAAAAGTTGTTGTGGCCGGCTATTGGCTATTTGCAGCGCCTGCGTGCTGAGCTGCTGTTGAATTTGCACCGATTTCAGAAGAGCGCTATCGCGCGTTAAATCCGCATCCACCAGACTGCCGATACCAACCCTAAGTGAGTCCTGGAGTTTAGAGACAAAGCTGGAATGGTTTTCAAGGCGGGACAAGTTACCTCCCATGGCCGCCATGGCGGCGCTCACCGACTGGGAAATTCCGTCCAGAGCCGTCATTTCGGTTTGCGCAGTGGCAAGCGTATTAACATCGCCGAACAAAGCTGTGGTAACTGCCTTGAGATTGATTGCCGGTACGATAATCGACAAAGCGGGATTTGCCGTGGGTTCCGCTAAAATATTGAGATCATCCGTAGCCGGAACGACAGGGTCTTTGTTGAGGATATTTACACCGTCAAACGTTGCGGCATTGATGATAGTTGTAACCTGCGATACATATTCCTGATAATCCGAATTAATCAGGGAACGTTGGGCCGGTTGTAACGCGGGGTTGGCCGCCTGCACAGCCTTGGTCTTCATTTCAATAAGCAGATTAGAGATGGTTTTTAAGGCTTCCAGAGAAATATCCAGGACATTTATGCCGCGCTGAACACTATGCCCCACGGAATCATAGGCATCCAGATCGGCGCGTTCCTTTTGTGCAACGGCGAAGGAGCCTGCGTCATCTTTTGCGGTGCGAACCTTTAGACCGCTGGAGACCCGGTCCTGAATTTTATCGAGTTCTCTATTGGTGGCATTTAATTGCTGTAGCGCAATAAGCGCCGACGTATTGGTATTAATCGAAACGACCATTGGCTTCTCCTGATAATCACGGCGCCATATTCGCGGGCCGTCCTCGTCACAGAAGCAAAGCAACTAGCGTGCCAGGTAGAAATTCCTGTAACCATATGAAATAAAAAGATTATTTTTGGAAAGGGAAAGCACCTCTACGGCAATTTTTTCCCGGAAGGAAAAAACAGTCAGATCATATTCCCGGAGGGAAGGAGGGAAGGAGATGATTTTCGCGGTTACGCCGCGCTATCAACGGTCAGGCCGGTAATCTCACGCATCCGCGCAATCTGGCGCAGCATCTGTTCGGTTGGATATTGGCGAATGACTTCACCCGTATCGGGATCCACGGATTTGAAGACGTAACGGTTTGTGGCTTCGTCGTGAACAATCGACAGGCGGGTGTTTGGCGGAGTAAGCGCCGCAAGCGACAGTGCGGATGATTGCACAATGGGTTCTGCGGGCGCCGGCACGGCCGGAGCAGGGGATTCAGAAGCCTGTATCTGAAAATGCGCCGGCCGGGGCGGGGCCCCTGTGTTCACTCCGATGCCGGGTACGACTGCGACACTCATTTGCGCCCTCAATCTACATCAGGCGGAATCCCCAAAAAATTCCGGGCTTACCGCCACTGCATGAAATATAGGATGCAGATATTAAAATTCCCTTAACAGCGGAAATTTAATTTTTGCTGTATGGCGCGACGGCAAATGGTTTAGGCCCTTCACCTACCTGGTGCAGCCGCCACATTTCGCGGTAGGCGGCGTCCAGATGGCGGGTATAGCGGGTGCTGTTGAATAGCGGCGCGGTTTTTTTCTTTTGCTCAATTTTATCCCGCAGCGCGCGCAGCCGCTCTGGATTGGTTGCTATGGCAACGGCCAGTTCCTCATATTCCTCAATATTATCCACGATGAGTTCCGGCATTTCCAATGCACGCAAAATACTGCCCGCACCGCGCGCCACAAAAGTTTTTCCGGGACAGGTAAGCACAGGAACGCCCATAAATAAGGAATCACTTGTAGTTGTCAGGGCATTTACGACCAGCGTGTCGAGGAATAAGTCGGCGTTCCTGTGACGGGCCAAATGTTCGGCCTGCGGTGCTTTTGCAGCAAATACAAGCCGGCCGGGATCAATGCCGCGAATGGAAGCCTCGCGGCGCAGATTGCTGGCGGTTGTCTCATCGGGTTTTAACAGCCACAACACGCTTTCCGGCGTGCGGTGCAGGATGCGCATCCACACATCGAAAATCTGCCGGGTGATTTTATATGTCTGATTAAAGCCGCAAAAAACAAATGCGCGCTCTGGCAATCCGCAATCCGCACGCGGTGGCGTGTTGTCCGATACGGGCCGGAAGCTGTTCGGCTGATAGGTGTCCGGAAGATAGACCAGGCGTTCAGTATAGAAGGGCTGCTGATCCGGCGGCACAACGAAGGCGTCAACCACCGCATAGTCGATAAAATCAACCCCCATGGTGCCGCCGAACGCCAGATAGTTAACCTGGATGGGTGCAGGGCGGTGTTCAAAAATATCCAGGCGCGCCCCGTATGTATGGCCCTTGCGATCAATCAGAATATCGATTCCATCCTCATGGATACGCTGTGCGGCCTCAATGTCCGTCATATTTTGAATGTCGATAAAATGGTCGGCAGCTTCAATAAACCGCTGGCGTTCAGGGCTGTTATCGGGCGGTCCATAAGAATATGCATAAACTTCAATAAATTCACGGTCGTGTTTTTCCAATACTTCCGTCATCAAAAACGCCATGGGATGCGGGCGAAAATCCATGGATACATATCCAACGCGAATCCGGTTGCCGGAAAGATGCTGGTGAGAAAAGGTTTTTACGGTGTTATGGAGAACATGGATTTTATAGTTCGAATTTAGGGCGGCGCAGTTTGTAGCACACACAAATTGTTCCAGATTACCCGGTGCGGTAGGCAGGCTCTGAAAAACAAAGGGGTCGCTTGCGCCTTTTTTTTCCATCACGGCATCGACGATCTGCTGTGAGAGGACTTCAATATTATCCCAGTCACATAAATACATCTTATTGATTATCTGATATCCGAGCGTGTGCACCGCCCCAGGCAAATAGGCCGTTGCCTTCTCAAAAGTCTCTACAGCATCAGCCCTGCGCCCCAGCATTATCTGGGCCAATCCAAGATTGTGGTAAATGCCGCCGAATGTTGGATCTATTTCCAGTGCGGCCTCATACGCCCTTATTGCATTTTGAAATAAATATTGCTTGTGCAGGGCCTGGCCGAGCTTGTTATAGGCGTCAACATATTCAGGATCGAGGTTAATGGCTTGCTGAAAAGCAATTGCCGCTTCGGAAAACTTGCCCTGCGACAGAAGAATGTCCCCTACATAATAATGGGCTTGCTTGTGGTCCGGCTTCAAAGTGATCGCCATACGGTGAGAGTCCAGGGCGTTTTCCTGATCGCCCAGTTTTAGCAAGGCTACCCCAATCGCATTATACGCCTCGGAAAATTTTGGATTATATGTGAGTGCAGTTCTGTATTTTTGGAGCGCACCGGAAAAATCTTCCTGCTGATGGTGCTCCAGCCCTTCACGCATCATGGTTATGGCAGCCCGAATATTTTCGGGGTCACTCGCTTGTGACTCTAACTTTTTATTTTCGCGTTTACGGATTATTTTGCGATTAAGGCTCATGCTCGTCTGAATTAGCCGAGAATAGTTAAAAAACTCCGTATGCATGGATATTAAAAAGAGGAAGTAATTTATTAACTCACTTGGCTTAGCATCGTATATGCCGCATGCGCGTATCGGTGACTGGAGTTAATTTATGCCTCTTAAGCTTTCGTTAAAGCCTGGCGAGAAATTCGCTATCAATGGAGCAGTCGTCGTAAATGGCGAGCGGCGCGGAACCCTGGTTGTTCAAAATCACGCTTCGATCCTGCGCGAACGCGATATTATTCAGCCGGAAGACGTGACGACGCCAGCGCGGCAGATCTATTTCCCGATAATGATGATGTATCTCGACGAGGCCGGGCGTGAGGAATATTATAAGGATTTTACACTTCGCCTGACCGAATTTATGGATGCGGTCAGCAGTCCTGAAGTGTTGTTGCTGTGTGTTGAGATCAGCAAGGAAATAGTGAGCCATCGCTATTATGCCGCCTTGCGGCTTTGTGCCCGCCTATTGGAGCTTGAGCAGGAGATTTTAGGTAATGAGCCTGAACGCCTATCAGCGCACGCTTAAGCATACGGAAGATCCGCGTAATACCGAATACCGCCTGTTTGCGGAGATCACCCGCGATCTTCTGGCGGCGCAACAGCGGGGCGTAGTGGACGCGGAGTTCGTGGAAGCGCTTGACCGTAACCGCAGGTTATGGATTGCGCTGGCTACGGATTGCGCTGATGACAATAACCAGTTACCCAAGGAAACCCGTGCGGCAATTATTTCGCTTAGCATCTGGGTGCAAAAATACTCCCGCGAAGTTACCCGTGATGGAGAAGATGTAGCGGCGTTGATTGACGTCAACCGCAATATCATGAAGGGGCTGAAACCGCCTGCTCCTGCGGCGTAATTGTTTCTTGGCATTTGGAAATTGCTGCTTCCGGCTTGCCTGCGCCATTCCATGCTTGGCTATCGTGAAACCCTGGCTGTGCCGCCTGTTAAGACAGCGCCCGGAAGCCGATTGCACCTTCGCAAAAATCATCCAGACAAAAAGTTCCCCATCCGGCAAATTTTGCCTGTAGCGGCAATAAATGCCGGGTCGTTTTTGCCGTATCAACGGATGTTCATCGGAAAATTCACATCTGTTAGGCTTAATTTCAATTAACTCATTGATAAATAAGATAATACCCGGCATACCTTGCCGGGTAGGCGAAAATTGCCCGGCAAAATTGGCATAGGTGTTGCGCATATCCTGCCAGGTCAAAATGACCAGGCAGCACTGTGCTGCCGCTCAATCCAGAACGGAGAAAGCACGAATGACAACTATCCATACAAATGCCGGCGCCCTGGTTGCCCAGCAAACCCTGCGCAATGTCACCACCAGTTTGGGCCAGGTAGCCAAGCAGGTGCAGACCGGTTACCGCGTTGCAGACGCCAAGGACGACGCGTCCACGTTTGCCGTGGCGCAGGGCTTGCGCAATAACATCTCCTCTCTTGGCGCCGTGCAGCAGGGCCTGAGTGGCGCTGTTGGTCTGGCGGAAGTAGGCCTTGCCGGCGCGACGGCGGTGTCCGATCTGTTTCAGCAGATCAAAGCCAAAGTAACCCAGCTTGCCGATTCGTCGATTTCTGCAACCACGCGCACCACCTATAGCTCTGACCTTGCAGCGTTGGCGGGCCAGGCGAAAAGCCTGATTTCGCAGGCGTCGTTCAATGGCACCAAGCTGTTGACCAACACAACCGCAGTCAAATTTATTGCGGATGTGAACGGCGGCACCATTTCCATAACGGGTGTCGACGTTTCCGCGGCGGCAGCCACCTTCAGCACCTCCGCCGCCGCAGCGATCACGTCTACCGCAGCGCAAGCCCAGTTAAGCACGGCCGGTAGTTCGCTGAATGCGTTCATCACCAAGACAAACGATGCGTTGAGCGGTATTTCCGCCGGTCTGCGTGCGGTTGAATCGCAGAACAGTTTCACCAGGGCGATTTCTGACGCCACGGAAAAGGGTCTTGGCGCCCTTGTGGATGCGGATCTGGCCAAGGCGAGCAGCAAGCTGCAGGCCCTGCAGGCGCAGCAGCAGCTGTCGACCCAGGCGATCACGATTGCCAATCAGGCCCCATCGGTCCTGCTGGCGCTGTTCCGTTAATCACACAAATTGCTTCGCGCAATTTAGGGGGGCAGGCTTGGCCTGCCCCTTCCTTTTTTTGGATTGATACACGGCTTTGCGCCGTTCGTTCTTGCGAGGCGCGGCCGGCCAGGAAAAAAGTTACCTATAGCGGCAAAAAATGCCGGGACATTTTTACCGCCAGGCAGGGCTTTTAGGGGCGCATTAATTCCTGTTAGGCTTAATTTCAGTTAACCCTCCGGCAAATAATATAATGTTCGGCACAGCTTGCCGGGTAGGCGAAAATTACCCGGCAGTATTGGCACGGGGGTTGCTCATGTCTGGGCAGGTCAAAATGACCAGGCAGCATCGTGCTGCCACCTAATCCAGAATGGAGAAAGCACGAATGACAACTATCCATACAAATGCCGGCGCCCTGGTTGCCCAGCAAACCCTGCGCAATGTCACCACCAGTTTGGACAAGGTATCCAAGCAGGTGCAGACCGGTTACCGCGTTGCAGACGCCAAGGACGACGCGTCCACGTTTGCCGTGGCGCAGGGCTTGCGCAATAACATCTCCTCTCTTGGCGCCGTGCAGCAGGGCCTGAGTGGCGCTGTTGGTCTGGCGGAAGTAGGCCTTGCCGGCGCGACGGCGGTGTCCGATCTGTTTCAGCAGATCAAAGCCAAAGTAACCCAGCTTGCCGATTCGTCGATTTCTGCAGCCACGCGCAGCACCTATAGCTCTGACCTTGCAGCGTTGTCGGGCCAGGCGAAAAGCCTGATTTCGCAGGCGTCGTTCAATGGCACCAAGCTGTTGACCAACACAACCGCAGTCAAATTTATTGCGGATGTGAGCGGAGGCACCATTTCCATAACAGGTGTCGACGTTTCCGCGGCGGCAGCCACCTTCGACACCTCCGCCGCCGCAGCGATCACGTCTACCGCAGCGCAAGCCCAGTTAAGCACGGCCGGTAGTTCGCTGAATGCGTTCATCACCAAGACAAACGATGCGTTGAGCGGTATTTCCGCCGGTCTGCGTGCGGTTGAAGCGCAGAACAGTTTCACCAGGGCGATTTCTGACGCCACGGAAAAGGGTCTTGGCGCCCTTGTGGATGCGGATCTGGCCAAGGCGAGCAGCAAGCTGCAGGCCCTGCAGGCGCAGCAGCAGCTGGCAACCCAGGCGATCACGATTGCCAATCAGGCCCCATCGGTCCTGCTGGCGCTGTTCCGCGGATAAACACGGCTGTCATATGCAATCGAGGGGCAGGCCTTGGCCTGCCCCTGTATTTTTTAAGTCTCGCGCTTGGGAGCGCCGATGGATTCGATGTCGGCATAATGCTCGCTGCGAATGCGGCTTATTAAAATATTAACCGCATCCATCGGGGTGCCGATGCCGTTCAGCACCTGACCTGCCAGTGCGAGGCTGGCCTCCAATGTTTCCGGCACCACGCCTGTCGCACCCAAAATTTCCAGTTGCCGTAAATGCGTACTGTCATGCGCGCGCACGAATACCGGAATTTCCGGCCAGTGGGCGCGGATCGCCGCCAATGCCCTTTTGGCCGTTTGTGGCGTATCGATCGTCAGCACCAATGCGGCTGCCCTGGCGATGCCGACCTGTTCCAGCACTTCGGTGCGTTCGACATCGCCATAATAGATGGGTTGGCCCGCCTGCTGGCGCGCGCTTGTGGCGGGCGGATTAAGATCCAGCGCCACATAAGGCACTTTTTGTGTTGTCAGTATCGCTGCGATGGTCTGCCCCACCCGGCCAAACCCTGCAATGATGACATGGTCATGCAGATCGTGGCTGGCGGCGGCGGGAAATGCGACATAGGTTTTTTCGATCCGTCCGCGCCATTTGCGCACCAGCCACTGGCCAGTTGGCATCATCAGCGGCGTTACCGCCATCGACAATGCGGCGACGATCATCATGAACTGCCCGACGGCCGGGGCCAGCACACCGGCGGCCATGGTCGCGCCAATTACCAGCAGCGCAAATTCCCCGCCCGGGCCCAGCAGTAATGCGCCGCGCAGACTAACCGGGCGGGGCAGGCGGAACAGATGCCCCAGGCACAGAAAAATCGTAACCTTAATAAAAATTAATCCGAGTACGGAGGCGCCGATAAGAAACGCCCGGTCCAGCACCGCGCTGAGATCAATGCCCATGCCCACACCGATGAAAAACAGGCCGAGCAGCAATCCCTTGAAGGGCTGAATGTCGGCTTCGACCTGATGGCGAAACTCGGTTTCCGCCAGCAGCATGCCCGCAAGAAACGCCCCCAGCGCCATCGACAGTCCAACCAGTTCGGTGCCGATGGCGGTTGCCAGTATCGCCAGCAATGTCATTGCCATCAGCAGTTCCGGGCTGTGCGCGCCCGCGACCATGCGAAACAGCGGGCGCAGGGTTAACCGCCCGATAATGATAATGATCACAACCACAGCGATGGATTTGAGAAGCGACAGGATGAGATCAACGGGCACCGGCTCAACGCCGGCGCTGAGCGCATTCACCGTAACCAGCAGGGGTACGACCGCCAGGTCTTGCAGCAGCAGGACTGCAAATACCGTACGGCCAAAGGGCGATGAAAATTCGTCATTTTCGATCAGCAGCTGGGTGATGATGGCAGTGGACGAAAGCGCCAGACAGACGCCAAGAATGATCGCCGCCTCGGGCGAATTTCCCCATGCCCATGCAATGGCGCCTATGGTTAAGCCGGTGATAACAACCTGCGCCCCGCCCAGCCCGAAAATAAGGCGCGACATGCCGCCCAGGCGTTCCAGCGATAAATCCAGGCCGATGGTGAACAGCAGGAAGATGACGCCAAATTCACCCAGCAGGCGCGCGCCCTCCACATCGGATATGGCTTTTAGTCCGAACGGGCCGATGATGGCGCCAACCAACAGATAACCAAGAACCGGGCTTGTTTTCAGGCGCCGGAAAATGGGCACCACAAGCACCGCCGACAGCAGGAAAACAATCACCTCCCGCAAATGCGGTGAGGTGTGTATGGATGAAAAAGAGGATGCCAGCGCTTCCATGTGTTATTTCGCCTGCCGCCGCATGGGCAACCGGGCTAGCGCTGCTGTATAAAATCTGTGTTTGCGAAAATTGCTCCAGCTTTCCCGCAACGAGTCAGGCAGCGCCAGGGCGCAGGGCGTCACCAGCAGCGTCAATAGCGTGGCGAAGCTGAGGCCGAACACCACGGCGGTCGCCATCTGCACCCACCAGGAAGCAGACGGCGAGCCGTATAAAATTTCACGGTTAACAAAGTCAAACTCAATCTTCAGCATCATGGGCAGCAGTCCGGCTATGGTGGTGAGCGTGGTCAGCACCACCGGCCGCAGGCGCTGCGCTCCGGTGCGCACAATGGCGTCATGAAGCGGGAAGCCTTCGCGAATAAGCTGCTGATAGGTGTCGATCAGAATTATATTGTTCTTCACCACGATGCCGGTTAGCGCGACGATGCCGGTGCCGGTCATGATCACACTGAACGTCTGCCCCATGATCAACAGGCCGAGGAACACCCCGACCGTGGACATGACAACGGCGGAAAGGATCAGCGCGGAATGATAAAAACTGTTGAACTGGGCAATCAGAATTATCGCGATCAGAAACAGCGCCGCCGAAAAAGCCACAATCAGGAAATCCCGCGCCTCACGCTGTTTCTCGTCGGCGCCGCGAAAGCGCACCTTGATGTCAGAATCAAGACCCGCGCCTTTAAGCCAGCGTGAAATTTCGTTTACCTTGTCGCTGGCCAGAACCCCATCCGCCGTATCGGCGCTGATGGTCATGATGTTATTGCCGTCGATCCGCTCAATCGTGCCGGTGCTGGGCTGCGCGGTGCGGGTAATGAAGTTGGAAACCGGAATCAGCCCGTCGCGGGTGCGCACCCGCAACCGGTCAAGCTGATCAATGTTGCGATCGGCGAACGGATAGCGCACGCGGATTTCCACTTCGTCTTCTGAATCATCGGGCCGGTAGTCACCGATTTCCACCCCATCCGTAATCATCAGCACCATGACGCCGATATTGGTGATATCTGCGCCAAAGCGCCCCGCCTGTGTGCGGTCCACCCTGAGGTGCCATTCAATGCCGGGCAGCGGACGGCTGTCTTCAATGTCTATTAACCCTGTTACCTCGTTGCGCATAAAATCGGCGATGCGGGGAAGTGCTGCGTTGAGTTTTTCTTTATTGTGCGAAGATATTTCCAGAATAATGTCCTTGGTGACCGGCGGGCCGCCTTCGCGTTTGCGCAATTGTACGTGGATGCCAGGGATGTTGCGGGTGCGTTCGCGAATTTCCGCCAGTATCGCATTCATGCCGCGCGCGCGTTCGCTCCAGTCTGCAAGCTCGATGCGGATGGTTCCGATGCTGTCGCGCGGCGCGCCTTCGCGGTTGCCGCCGGTATTGCGCCCGGTATGGGTGAACACGGTGCGAATGTCCTTTACGGCAAGCACCTGGCGTTCAACCTCGATGACCAGATCCCGCATTTCGTGGGCGGATAAATTTCCCCGCGCCGCCACATGAATAATGGCGCCGTCTGATTCCGTATCGGTAAAGAATTCCATCCCCTTGCCAAAATTGGCATAGGCGACGCTTACGATGATCAGGGATGCGGCGGCGGCCCCGATCACTTTTAACGGATGGTGCAGCAACCGTGCGATCAGGCGCGCATACATACCGGTGAACCCGGTCAACTCGCGCAGATCACCCTGTTCGGAAGCCTTGATCGATTTCAGGGTTTCCACATCGTCCGTGCTCGGCTTGCCGAATATGGCCCCAAGTGCGGGAACAAAAACGATCGCCACCAGCAGCGAGGCGGACATCACAAAAATCATGGTTAGCGGCAGGTAACGCATGAATTTGCCGGTGACATCCGGCCAGAACAGCATCGGCAAAAACGCCACCAGAGTGGTCGCGGTGGATGAAACGATGGGCCAGAACATGCGCCGTGCAGCGGCGGTATAGGCTTGCGCGCGCGGGGCTCCCTCGATCATCTGGCGGTCGGCATATTCCACCACAATGATGGTGTCATCAACCAGCATGCCCACGGAAAGGATCAGGCCAAACATCACCATCATGTTGATGGTCAGCCCGGTCAGTCCAAACAGCATAAATCCGATCAGATAGGATGCGGGGATGGCGATGCCGACAAGCATGGCCGAGCGCAACCCAAGCGCCGACAGCACCACAATCATTACCAGCGCCACGGCGGTAAGAACGGCGGATTCAAGGCTGGCCATCATGCTGAGTATCCAGCGCGAGTCATCCTGCGCAACGGATAGCTGGATACTGGGCGGAAGCAGTTTGCGCTGTTCCTCGACAACGGCGCGGATGCGCTGGGTCGTGTCGAGGATATTATAGCCAAGGCGCTTGGAAACCGTAATTGAAACGGACGGTTTGCCGTTCAGCCTTGCATAGGTGTAGCGGTCCTTGAAGGTGCGCCTGATATCGGTCAGATCCCCAAGGGTGACGGCGCCATCGCCAACAACCCGGACCGGAAGCCCAAAAACATCGGTGGCGGTTTCAAACAGCCCCGGCACCTTGACCGCGAACCGCCCCTGTCCGGTATCCAGCACGCCCGCCGCGATCATGCGGTTATTCAGGGTCACCGCATCCAGCAATTCCTTTGGCGCAATATTATAGGATTCCAGTTTGGAGGGATCGGCTACGACCTCCAGCAGTTCCTCGCGATGCCCGCCAAGTTCGGCCTTCAGCACGGACGGGATGGCTTCGATGGCGTCCTGCAGAATGCGCGCATGGCGCAGCAGGGTGCGTTCGGGCGCGTCGCCGGACAGGGTTACGGTGATCACCGGAAACAGGCTGGCGTTAAATTCAAGCACAATGGGGTCTTCGGTGTCATCGGGCAGATCGGCCCTGGCGAGATCAACCTGTTCGCGCACGTCGATCAGCGCTTTTTGCTGATCAAAATTCACATCGAATTCGAGATAAAACCCGGCATGGCCCTGCGCCGCGACCGAGCGCATTTCTTTCAGCCCTTCGACACTGCGAAGCTTGGCCTCCATGGGCTTGACAAGCAGCCGCTCCGCATCCTCGGGCGAGATCCCGGGATGGGGCGCCGAGACAAACACAAACGGGATAGGCACGTCCGGGTCGGCCTCCTTGGGAACCGTGAGATAGGAATATAGCCCGGCCAGGAGCATCGCCACGAGGATGGTCAGGACCATTCGCTGCCGCGCAATAAGATTATCCAGCAGCCCCGTCACGATGCGCCCTTCGCGTCAGATGGCGTTTTATAGGTCACGTCGACCAGCGCCCCGTCGGAAACATATTCCTGACCGACAGTAATGACGTTTGCAATTTTGGGCAGTCCGGTGATCCAGACGCCATCAGACATATTGGCGATGATCGTAACCGGCACAAACCGGGCGCGGCTGTCGCCATCTATGATGCGCACACCGATTACGCCTGCGTCATTCAGTGTCAGAATGGCGGGCGTAATGAAATGCGCCTGGACCTGCGCGGTGCGGATGCGAATGTCGGCGGTAATCCCGTCGCGCAGGGTGTTTTGCGGATTTGCGGTTTCCAGTTCGATGCGAAAGGTGCGGGTGGCGGGATCGGCGGTGGCGGCGACGAAGCGCACCACGCCCTGCACGGTTTCTCCCGTGATCAGTTGCGCGCCGCCGGTGTCGCCAACCCGGAAGGCGCTGACGTCACGTTCCGACACCTGGCCGATCAGCAGCATCGGGTCACTGTCCACGATGCGGGCGCAGACGCCACCTTCATTCAGGAAATCGCCGATTTCAACCGGCAGCGCCTCGACCACGCCGTCAAAGGGGGCGGTGACGCTGATATCCGACATGGCGATTTCGGCGCGTTTCAGGGCCGCCTGCGCCGCGTCCAGGGCGGCCTTTGCCGCCGCCACCTGGCTGGGCGAACGGTGTCCCTTGCGCGCCAGTTCAGTTGCGGCGGTATAATCCAGCCTGCGGCTTGCCACCATGGCGCGGGCTTCGTCCGAGTTGGCGCCGCGCGCATCGACAGTCAGCTTACAGATTAAATCGCCTTCTTTTACCCGTGAACCTTTTGCGAAGGGCAGGGCGCGCACATGCCCCTGCACACGAGTGCGCAGTTCCACATTGCGATTGGCCTCGGTGCGGCCGCGCACCACCGCCTCGCCCTGGCGCATCTGCGCCGTAATGGTTTCGCCGCGCACGGCGACACGGGTTGCGGCTTTCGCTGGCTCCGCATTATGGGCCTCTGGCGCGTGATCCGCGAATATCCCCGACAGCATCCACGCAGATATCACCAGAACAACGCCGCCAGCGGTAATGTATGAGCGTTTCACTTTCACCTCGATTGCGCGATTACATGGCGGCTTATGTAAAAAAGCATTCTCCGAATGAACTAAAGCGCACCATCCCGGTCGTCATCGCGAGCGAAGCGCGGCGATCCAGAGCCTCATGGGAAGGCCTGTGTTTGTGACTCCTGGATTGCCACGCCGCTTCGCGGCTCGCAATGACGGATGACGGATTGGGTGTTGCGATTCAGTCTAAGCAAAAAGCGATCCAGAAAGAACAATATTACATTCCTGTGCTTAAAATGGAAGCATACACAGGAGGTTAAAATTTGCGAGCAAACTTATTTTTCATGTGGTGGCCAGCAGGACCTCACGTTCTTCGGTTCGCCAGGCGGCATAGCGAAGCGCCTCCATAATGTCCTCACGGGTCAGATACGGGTAATCAGCGAGCACTTCATCGAAGCTGCGCCCTGCGCCAATTTGCCCCACGATCATTCCGACAGTGACACGCATCCCCCGGATGCAGGCCCTACCGCCCATTATTTCGGGCAGTTGGGTAATACGGTCAAACTGTTCCATGCTTTAATCCTCCTCAAAAGATATGCTCACAGTGACGCTTAGTGAATGATACTTCAAGATAGGCACATGCCAGTGTTTATTAAACTTAATCACCTCGACTGGCCAGCCTTGCGGCGGGCTTTGGTTTGCGCGGTTACAGGTTTGATGATGTGTTTCAGGAATTGTCCGGTGTAGCTTTCTTCTGCGGCAGCGATTTCCGCCGGAGTTCCTTCGGCGACAATGCGGCCGCCGCCGTCGCCGCCTTCGGGGCCGAGATCGATGATCCAGTCGGCGGTTTTGATGACTTCCAGATTATGTTCGATCACCACCATGGTGTTGCCGGTGTCGACCAGTTCCTGCAGCACCTCCAGCAGTTTTTTTACATCTTCGAAATGCAGGCCGGTGGTGGGTTCATCCAATATGTATAGCGTGCGGCCGGTGGCGCGGCGCGCCAGTTCCTTGGCCAGCTTCACCCGTTGCGCTTCGCCGCCGGACAGCGTCGTCGCCTGCTGGCCGACCTTGATATAGCCCAGGCCGACACGTTGCAGCGTTACGAGTTTGTCGCGAATGGACGGCACGGCCTTGAAAAACTCCGCCGCGACATCGACGGTCATGTCCAGCACATCGGCGATGTTTTTGTCGCGGAAGGTTATTTCAAGCGTTTCGCGGTTATAGCGCCGGCCCTTGCAGATGTCGCATTGCACATAGACATCGGGCAGAAAGTGCATCTCGATCTTGATCACCCCGTCGCCCTGACAGGCCTCGCAGCGGCCACCTTTCACGTTGAAGGAAAACCGGCCGGGTTTGTAGCCGCGTGTATTGGCTTCGGGCAGCCCGGCAAACCAGTCGCGGATCGGTGAAAACGCGCCAGTATAGGTGGCGGGGTTGGAGCGTGGTGTGCGGCCAATCGGCGACTGGTCAATATCGATCACCTTGTCGAGCAGTTCCAGCCCGTCGATGCGCTTGTGCGCGCCCGCCAGTTCGCGCGCGCCGTTCAGTTTACGCGCCGCCGCCTTGTACAGGGTTTCGATAATCAGCGTGGATTTGCCGCCGCCCGATACGCCTGTAATGCAGGTGAACGTGCCGAGCGGAATATGCGCATCGACATTTTTCAGATTATTGGCGCTGGCGCCGAGTATGCTCAGCATGCGTTTTGGATGCGCGGGCCTGGGCGTTTCGGGAACCGGAATTTGCCGCGCGCCGGTAAGATATTGCCCGGTCAGGCTGTTGGGATTATCCATGATTTCCTGCGGCACGCCCTGGGCCACAATGTGGCCGCCATGCACGCCCGCGCCCGGCCCCATATCCACCACATAATCGGCGCAGCGGATGGCTTCGTCATCATGTTCAACCACGATCACCGTATTGCCGAGATCGCGCAGGTTTTTCAGCGTCACCAGCAGGCGCGCATTGTCGCGCTGGTGCAGGCCGATGGAGGGTTCATCCAGCACATACAGCACACCGGTCAGCCCCGAACCGATTTGCGAGGCCAGCCGGATGCGTTGCGATTCCCCGCCGGACAGCGTGCCGGAATTGCGCGCCAGCGTCAGATATTCGAGCCCCACATCATTGAGAAAGCCCAGCCGTTCGTTGATTTCCTTTAATATGCGCGCGGCGATTTCGCGTTGTTGCGCCGTCAGGGTTTCGGGCAAGGCGTCGAACCACGCTTTGGCCTTGCGGATTGACATTTCCGTGACCTGCGAAATGTGCAGACCATTGAGTTTTACCGCCAATGCTTCGGGTTTCAGCCGGTTGCCATTGCACACATCGCAGGCGGTGATGCGCTGATATTTTTCGACCTCTTCACGGGTCCAGTTGCTGTCGGTTTCGCGGTAGCGGCGCTCCAGATTTGTGATCACGCCTTCGAACGGTTTGGCGATCTGATATTTTCTGTCGCCGTCTATATAGGACATTTTGATGATCTGTTCGCCGGATCCATACAGGATGGTGTCGCGCGCGGCCTTGGGAATTTCTTTCCAGGGCAGGGTCATGGAAATTTTGAAATGCCGGGCAAGGCTGTCCAGGGTTTGCAGATAAAAGGCGGATGAGGAACGCGCCCACGGCGCCACCGCGCCATTGCGCAAACTGAGTGTGTCGTCTGGTATAATCAGTTCCGGATCGATCACCATTTCGGTGCCCAGCCCGTCGCAGGCGGGACAGGCGCCAAACGGATTGTTGAACGAAAATAATCGCGGCTCGATTTCCGCAATGGTGAAGCCTGACACCGGGCAGGCGAATTTGGCGGAAAAAATAATCCGCTCCGCGTTCTTGTCAGCCATCTCGGCAACGGCGATGCCATCGCCCAATCCCAGCGCCGTTTCAAAACTGTCGGCCAGACGGCTTTGCATGTCCGGGCGGATGACGATGCGGTCCACCACCACATCAATGTCATGCTTGATCTTTTTGTTCAGTTCGGGTGCTGCGTCAATTTCATAATAGGCGCCGTCGATTTTAACGCGCTGAAAGCCACGCTTCATCAGATCAGCCAGTTCCTTGCGGTATTCGCCCTTGCGCCCACGCACCAGCGGGGCCAGCAGAAACAGCCTTGTGCCTTCGGGCAGGGCGGTCAGTTTATCCACCATCTGGCTGACGGTCTGGCTTTCGATGGGCAGGCCCGTGGCGGGCGAATAGGGTATGCCAACGCGCGCAAACAGCAGCCGCATATAGTCGTAGATTTCCGTCACCGTGCCGACCGTGGAGCGGGGGTTGCGCGAGGTGGTTTTCTGCTCGATGGAAATGGCGGGGCTAAGCCCGTCGATATGATCGACATCGGGCTTTTGCATCATTTCCAGAAATTGCCGCGCATAGGCCGACAGGCTTTCGACATAACGCCGCTGGCCCTCGGCATAGATGGTGTCAAACGCCAGAGAGCTCTTTCCGGATCCGGAAAGACCGGTAATGACGATCAGCGCATCGCGGGGCAGGTCCACATCGATATTCGCCAGATTATGTTCGCGCGCGCCACGGACGGAAATGAATTTATGCATGGATAAGGGGCTAGCCTGATTTGGTGTGAATCGTTAAGAACAAAATAAGAACATTTGAGCGTTCCCGCAACACTATCATAATGGGCCGGATACTGGCACATGGATTGCTAGCATATGGGGGTAAGGAGAACCCTATGCCATATTCAATCACCAGCCTGAATCCTGCCCGCCATGCGGGAATTACCCAGATGCTGCAGGAAGCCAGCGTCAAGACGGGTACGGGATTCGACCATCTGATTAACACGGCGATGCGTGAAAGTTCATTGAATTCACAGGCAAAAGCCAGCACCAGCAGCGCTTCGGGCATGTTTCAGTTCATTGAACAGACCTGGCTGGGAATGGTTAAGCAACATGGGGCCGAGCATGGCCTTGGGGAGCAGGCCGCGAAGATTTTTCAGGATTCCAGAGGCCGGTACATCGTGCCGGATCCGGCCGTCAGGCAGGAAATTCTTGCCCTGCGGAAGGATACAAAACTGTCGGCCCTGATGGCCGGAGAGTTGACCAATGATAATCGCAAGGTACTGGAAAAAAAGCTGGACCGGAGCGTTGACGGGGGTGAGCTATACGCCGCCCATGTGCTGGGCGCGAGCGGCGCGGCCAGGTTAATTACGGCAGCGGAACAAAGCCCATCCACCAATGCCGCCAACCTGTTTCCATCGGCGGCGCAGGCCAATAACGGGATTTTCTATGAAAAAGGCCGGGCGCGCACGGTTGCGGAAGTAACGGAGTTTCTGACCAGCAAGGGGACCGCGCCATCAACCGCGCCAAGGCCGGTGTACGCCGCCAATACGCCCTCGGACACAAGGCTGGGCCTGCCCACTTTGCCGGTTAGCACCGGTGGTAACAGCCTGGCCGGACTGGGCCATAACGCCCAGATACTCTCACCCGATATGATTGCCATCATGGCGTCGCTGGATGTGCCGGGCGGCAGCCGTTCAGATCGCGATGGCCAGTATGAATACCAGACCAACTCGTTTGGGCTGACAGGTTAGTCCAAGTTTAGAGTCAACCAGGGCGAACAGCTATTCCCTCTACACTGATTGCACGCTTGCAGCGCCGATATTGCCTAATATACTGTTAGCGGGCGAGCGCCAGTTTTTTGTTATCTGGCCTCCTGAATTAAGAAAAGGCCTTTGCGTATAGGTGACCTCGCACAGGGCCGTCAGAAACGGATGATCATGGGAGGGAAGCGTATGAGCCAGCAAACCACAGGCACGATATTCAAGACCCCGGCGGAACTAGGCTTTGACCCGGAAGCGCTGCGCGAGAAATATCGCTTTGAGCGGGATAAACGCATCCACCCCGACGGCGCGGCCCAATATCGCGAGATCACCGAGCAGTTCGCGCATTTCATCCATGATCCCTATGTCGATCCGGGATTTGCCAGAGAACCGCTGTTCGACGAGGTCGAAGTGCTGGTCATCGGCGGTGGTTTCGGGGGGCTGCTGGCCGGCGCGCGTCTGCGCGAGGCCGGCGTCAGGAGCCTGCGCATTATTGAAAAGGGCGGCGATTTTGGCGGCACCTGGTACTGGAACCGCTATCCGGGTGCGGCCTGTGATATTGAATCCTATATTTATCTGCCGCTGCTGGAAGAAATGAATTTCATTCCGAAGGAAAAATACACCCACGCACCAGAGATACTGGAATATTGCAGCAAGATCGGACAGAAATATGATCTGTACTCGGACGTCTGTTTCCAGACCGAAGTAACCGGAATGGAGTGGGATGACGACGACGCCAAATGGATCGTCACCACGAACCGGGGCGACCAGATGAAGGCCCGTTACGTGGCCATGTCAAACGGGCCGCTGAACAAGCCCAAGCTGCCGGGCATTGAAGGCATCGAGAAATTCAAGGGCCACACCTTTCATACCAGCCGCTGGGATTACGGCTATACGGGCGGCGATTCCAACGGCAATCTGACCGGCCTCAAGGACAAGCGCGTGGCGATCATCGGCACCGGCGCCACCGCTGTGCAGTGCGTCTGGCATGTTGGTTCCGCGGCACAGCAGCTTTACGTGTTCCAGCGCACCCCGTCATCGGTGGACGTACGCGCCAATCGCCCCACCGATCCGGAATGGGTGAAAAGCCTGCAACCGGGCTGGCAGAAAAAGCGCATCGACAATTTCAACATTCTGCTGGCCGGCGGACACCAGGATGAAGATCTGGTGGGCGATGGCTGGACTCACATCTTCCGCAACCTGACCGGGATGACGGGAACGCAAACCAATCCGGACCTGTCATTGCGCGACCGCGCGGCGCTTACCGAAATCGCCGACTTTCAGAAGATGGAGGAGGTGCGCGCGCGCGCCGCAACCATCGTGAAGGACCAGGCGACAGCCGAGGCGCTCAAGCCCTATTACCGGCAATTCTGCAAGCGCCCCACTTTTGACGACAAATATCTGAACACCTACAATCTTCCCGGCGTCAAGCTGGTGGACACCGGCGGCAAGGGCGTCGATTACATGACCGAAAAAGGCATTGTGGTGGACGGCAAGGAATATGAAGTCGATTGCGTGATCTTCGCCACCGGCTTTGAGGTCGGCACGAATTACACCCAGAGGTCCGGCTACGACATTATCGGACGCGATGGGGTGCGGCTGGGCGAGAAATGGGCCAACGGGCTTTCCACGTTCCATGGCTTATATGCGAATGGCTTCCCGAACTGCTTCTTCATGGGCTATACGCAGACCGGCTTTCCGCCAAACTTCACGCACCTGCTGAACGAGCAGGCGGAACATATCACCTATGTCATCAAACACGCCATGGACCGCCAGGCCAAAAGCGTTGAGGCCAGCGTAGAGGCGGAGGCCGGCTGGGTCAACACCATGCGCAGCAAGGCGCGCCTCGGCGCGCGCTATTATGCGGAATGCACGCCGGGCTATTACAACAATGAAGGCAACACAAGCGACCCGTCAAAAGGCTTCCTCGCCGGCTCCTACGGCGGCGGCCCGCAGGAGTTTTTCGACATTCTGCATCAATGGCGCGCGGATGGCGATCTGAAGGGGCTGGAATTTGGGTGAGAGGTGACGGTTAGGAAGAAAAGGGGCCTTAGCTTGCCCCTTACTTTCTCTAGCGTCAGGGGGGACGGCATGCATGCATTCGAGTCGCAGAACTCGATGCAGACATTGGCGGAAGGCATAGCAGAGTATCACAGCGCAAATCCCGGTCTCGTGCAGGGGCGCGGCATGTCGCTGGCGGCACAAGAATTCTTCCGATGTCACGACGCCGTGCACGTCGTGTATGGGTGCGGAACCGCACTGTATGACGAGGGGATTGTGAAACTATCCAGCATATTTGGAACGACGGGCGGGTTAGGTGTCCTTAAGGGCTACCAGTTACATGAGTCCCGGCAAATCTATAAGGAGCTGCCCATCGGCGAGGTGCTCCTGACCATTCTTCAGTCTCCCTTCATCGTAGTTCGCACGATCATCAGATGTCTGCGCCAGCATGCGCGGTGGCCTTGGGACAGCTTCGAGAAGTACCTTCATATGCCCTTGAGCGAAATCCGGCAGGAGTTTGGTATAGTACAGTGAGCCAAATCAGGGTCAGGTCTTGACATGACAGTTTCCATCCCTTCTTTGTGGTGCAACCGTTATATCAAGACCTGCCACCTTCTTTTGACCCCTTCTTTCTTCTTGGAATAAAAAATGGAGTAAAAAAATCATGGTTTTTCCTTGTAATTCCTGGATTGCTTCGCTTCGCTCGCAATGACACTATCATCGGGCAGGCCAATCACAAATTGCTTCATCCAGGAAAAACAAGAGCAACAGGGGGCTGCCAAACTCGCGCATCGAAACCGTGCGGGTGGATGTTGGCGCTTCGGGATCGCCATAACAGGGGAACACACGCCATGACCTATCCGTTACAAATCGCCGAGCGGGACGAACTGCTCGCCAGGGCGGAATCGATCCGCGCGATCATCGAGGGCGACGCGGAAAAAAGCGAAGCCGACCGCACGCTGGCGATGAGTTCGGTCAATGCGTTGTATGATACCGGCATATTGAACATGTGCGTGCCGCGTTCGCTGGGCGGGCTTGAGGCCGACCCGGTGACCCAGACCGAGGTCTATGAGGCGATCAGCGAAATGAACGGTGCGGCGGGCTGGTGCCTGGTCATCGGCGCGACATCGGTTGGCATGCTGGGCGGGATGATCAGCGATGGCGCGCTGGGGGAAGTTTTCAGGAACGGGCGCATCCCGCGCGCATCGGGAACCGTGATGCCTTCGGGGCTTGCCGAGCGGGTCGATGGCGGGTACCGGGTCACGGGCCGCTGGGCGTTTGGCAGCGCCATCCATCATGCGGATTGGGTGACAAGCGGTGCGTTAATCGCCAAAGATGGCGCGCCGGTCCGGTCCGCCAGCGGCGCGCCGCAATCATGCTCGGTCTGTGTGCCGGTCAAGGATGTGATCATCGAGGACAACTGGTTTTCCAGTGGCCTCAAGGGAACAGGCAGTTCGCATTACCGGATCGAGAATGTTTTTGTTCCTGACGATTTCCTGCTGGGCGGGAAACGCCCGCCGCGTGGCGGGCCGCTGTCTCAATTGCCGACCTATGGATATGTGGCCGCCTGCCATGCGGGGTTCGCCCTGGGCGTGGCGAAGCGGGCCATGTCGGAAATTACCGCCATGGCGACAGGCAAGAAACGCAAATTAACCGGCGTGAAGCTTGGAGACCGGGGCGCGTTCCACAAGGAGCTGGGCGTCATGGCCTGCAAGCTGGCCGGTGCGCGGGCGTTCTCGCTGGATATACTGAACCGGATGTGGATGGCGGCAAACAAGGGCGAGCGGATGTCGCTGGTGGAATGGGGCGAGTGCCGTGCGGCGATGACCTATGTGACAGAGGTCGCGGCGGAGGTGACCACCTTCGCCTACCGCTATGGCACGGGGGCCGCGCTGTATCAGTCGCATCCGCTGCAACGCTGCCTGCGCGACATCTATACCGCCACCCAGCACGGCGTGGTGAGCGACGAAAATTACGAAACCCTGGGCCTCGCCCTGATTGGCAGGGGAAAATGGGAACCGCTGATCGGCGGCCCTCCCAGGGAGTAAGGGTTTAGTCCGGCCGATTTTGGCCTGTCAAATTCCGGCGTCGAAACTGTACGGGGTGATGTGGGGGCGTCAGGTTTTTTTTGGCGCCCTGGTTAAAGGACTTGACACAAAAGAACAAAACATGTACAAATAACCGGTGGAGAAGCCGCCAACTTGTCTTGCGTGTTGTGTGGCAAGTATCGCACCATTGAGGCAGAAAAAAATGATCGCAAGCATGAGGCAGGTAATGACACGGGTTTTGGAGGGCATACGGGTTCTGGATTTTGGCCGCTATATTGCGGGGCCGTTCTGTTCGGCGTTGCTGGGCGATCTGGGGGCGGATGTGATCCGGATTGAGCGGCCGGGGGGTGGCGAGGATCGTCCCGTGTCGCCGGTGGGCAGCGATAAGACCGGTGCGGGGTTTTTGCAGGTCAACCGGAACAAGCGCTCATTGACGCTGAACCCGACCTCAAAGGAGGGGCGCGAGATTGTCAAAAAGCTGGTGGCGACCGCCGATGTGGTGGTGGCCAATATTCCGCCGCAGGCGCTTGGCGCGATGGGGCTTGATCTGGACAGTCTGCACGCTATTAATCCGCGCATCATTTTGACCACCGGGTCGGCATTCGGGCGGGGTGGTCCGTATAGCGAGCGGCTGGGCTTTGACGGGATTGGTCAGGTGATGTCGGGCAACACCTATATGTCGGGCACGCCGGAAGGGGGGCCGCATCGCAGTATTTTTCCCTATGTGGATTTTGGCACGGCCACCAATCTGGCGTTCGGCACCCTGGCGGCGCTGATGGCGCGCGAAAAAACCGGGCGCGGGCAAATGGTTGAGGGATCGCTGTTGCGCACCGCGCTGACCATTTCCAATACCTGCCTGATTGAGGAAGACCAGCTCGGCATCGGGCGCAAGCCGCAGGGCAACCGCGGTTTTAATGCGGCGCCTTCGGATATTTTCAAAACCAGAGACGGCTGGATACTGGCGCAGGTAGTCAGCAATGGTTTGTTCAAGCGCTGGGCCGGTCTGATGGGCGAGGAGATGTGGATGACCGATCCGCGTTTCAGGGATGACGAAGCGCGCGCCGCCAATGGGCATTTGGTCAGTGAACGGATGAATGAGTGGACGGCCAATTACACCAGCGCCGAGGCGCTTGCACTGCTGGCCGAAGCGAAAATTCCGGCGGGCGAAGTTTTAAGCCCGGCCCAGGCGTTACGCGATCCGCATATCCAGACCATGTTTGTCGAGCAGGAATATCCGACCGTGAAAAAGCCTGCGAAACTGGTCGGGCCGTCCGCATTGCTGTCTGACACGCCTGCGGAATTTTATCTGCGCGCGCCAGAGGCAGGTGAACATACAGATGAAATTCTGGGAAGCATCGGCTATAGTCAGCATGAAATCGCGCGATTGCGCGAAAAGAACATTGTCTGAGGTGATCAGGCATAAGACCAACAGGGGATAGATCATGGCAGGCAGCGTAAATAAGGTAATTCTGGTGGGTAATCTGGGCAAGGATCCGGTCATTCGCCGCACCCAGGACGGAAAGCCGGTTGCCAGCTTCAGTGTTGCTACGTCGGACACCTGGAAGGATAAGAACACGGGTGAAAAACGCGAAAAAACCGAATGGCATAATGTGGCGGTTTTTAACGAGGGCCTGTGCCGCGTCATTGAGCAATATGTGAAAAAAGGCTCCAAGGTTTATATTGAAGGCCAGTTGCAAACCCGCAAATGGCAGGACAAGGATGGCCAGGATCGTTATTCAACCGAAGTTGTCCTGCAGGGGTTTAACGGTGTGCTGACCATGTTGGATTCGGCGGGCGGTGGACGCGGGCAGGGCGCGGGCGCGTCACAGGGCGGCTATTCCGGTGGCGGTGACTTTGAAGCCATGGGTGCGGGTGGCGGTGACTTTGGCGATTTTGACGACAAGGTCCCGTTTTAGAGCAGCCCGCGATTAAGTGGAGTCACTTTGCGATCCCACTTAATCGCGGAAAGCTGCTCTAACACATTAGAATCCAGAGCGGTAACCCGATCACTTTGCGCGTGAGGTGCGCCGGCGCATCAGCTTGAAAATGCCCTGTCCGCTGATCAGCGGGCGGGCGCCCGCATGGAGGCCGATATGGGCTTCGGCTTCGACAAAGGCCACGCTGCGGGTGAGTTTTGTGACCCGGCTTTGACCCACGATCCAGTCGCCGGGGCGGGCAATCGACAAAAAATCTGTGGTCAGGCGAACCGTCAGGGCCGTTGATTTGGCGCTGTTCGCCACCGTCAGGCCCATCAGCGCATCGATGAAAGTCACCATCATGCCGCCATGGACGATGCGTGCGGAATTACAGTGCATGCGCTGGGCGTGAAACGCCCGCCAGCATGTGCCGCCAGTCTCAATCTTCTGATACATTTCACCGTGCGGGGCGCTGAACGGGCTGTTGCTGACAAAGGACTCCCACCCCTGATTCAGCAATATGCCGGCGGACAGGCCAACAGGTAAATCCGGATTATTTTGTTCGGGCTGATTCATTGCACTGCTTTGAAAACGGGATGAATGATTTTATCGCCGGGACTTATACCCATTCGGGCGCTCGTGCCGCCATTGAGTTCCAGCACCCCACGCACCGGGCCTTTCGAATCAATCGGGGTCAGCGAACCAGGAACCGTGCGTTCAGCAATGTTGGCAATAACGCCGTCTGGTTTGATGAACAGCATATCGAGCGGGATAAGGGTGTCTTTCATCCACATACTCACGGCCTCAGTTTTTGTGAAATCAAACAGCATGCCCGCATCGGCGGCCAGTTCGCGGCGATGCATTAATCCTGTGCTGCGGCTTTGCGGGGTGCTGGCAAGCTCAACCAAAAACGCCAGATCGCCTTTGGCAGTCCGGATCGTCAGCGGTTCCTGCGCCCCAAACGCCCCAACGGGGGCCAGCAGGAACAAAAGGACAAGGGCGATATTTTTCATGGTTCCTGATAGCGGATGCGGCGCCCCGCGTAAATGGCGCCATCAAAGTTTAATTTCAGCCACCATTTCCCCTTTTGGTCCCTGGCCAATGCGCACATGCACAGACTGGCCTGGCTCAATCGTTTCCATGCCGCTGCGGCGCAAAGTTTCCATGTGCAAAAATATATCTGATTTGCCACCGGTCAAAGTAACGAAGCCATAGCCGCGCACGCGGTTAAACCATTTTACCGTCGCCATCTGATATTCGCCGGCAGATTTGAGCGCATGAATATTCGCATCCGCGCGCGGCGCGCGGCTATGCGCATCAGCGATAGCGGTGCTATTATCGACGCTGACGACCCGGACCACCTGCCTGCCTTTGGGGTATTGGGCAACCTCGCAACGGATTGTTGCGCCTTGATAGGCGCAGTCCATGCCCGCCTGCTGCAGGCAGGTGTGGTGCACCAGCACATCGTCACCACCATCGTCAGGGACAATAAATCCATATCCCCTTGCAGGGTCGAACCACTTCACCGCGCCAGTTATTTCCTGAACAGCCGTTTCTTTTGCTTCATTATTATTATTCATTTTACTAACAGCGTTCCCTTGGTAAAGTCCCCCACTCAACCATCTGGAAAATGCTAGCATGAAATTTTGTAATGGCAAGTTTGCATGTAAGCTTTCCAACTGTCAGTTTTGGGACGATTGTTCCGGGCATGGATTCATCACCATGTGCACGGCGAATTTCTCTGCGTGAGGCGAATTTCTCTGAGTGAGGTGTGAAAAAGGATGGATGCGCTAAAGCGTAATATTGGTTTCGGGCTGGTGCTTTTTTCCTTGTGGATGGCGCTTTCCGGGCATTTTAGCGGGTTTTTTCTGCTGCTGGGGCTGGCCTCCTGTGGCCTTGTAATGTGGCTGTCCGCCCGCATGCGGCTCGGCGGCGGGGAACATGCGCAATTTCCGGATATGTGGGGCGTATTGAAATATACCGGATGGCTGGCGCGCGAAATTTTCTTCAGCAATGTCAGGGTTGCGCGAATCATCCTTGATCCGAAGCTGCCGGTTCGTCCGGTTTTGTTTCTTGCCCCGGCGGGTCAGAAGACCGATCTTGGACGGTTTATGTTTGCCAACAGCATCACCCTGACCCCAGGCACGATTTCAATTGAGATAGCAGGAGCGGGAGACCAGGTGCTTGTGCATGCCTTGCATGAGGATATGAGCTGGGGAGCGCAAAGTTGTGACATGGATGCGCATATTTGCGCGCTGGGTGTATAGGGATGTTTGCCGTTGCCGCATTTGCATTGCTGATTACCATGGCGATTGCGCTGGTGCGCCTGTTTCTTGGCCCCAGCGTTTATGACCGTGTGCTGGCCGTCAATATGTTCGGTACAAAGATGGTTCTGCTGATTGCCGTGACCGGTTTTGTGGCGGGACGCCCGGACTTTCTGGATATTGCCCTGGTCTATGCGTTGATCAATTTTATCAGCACGATCGCAATATTGAAATTTTTCCGTTATTGGGCAGTTGAGCATCCGGAGAAAAATAATTCCGGATTAGCGTCTGCAAATATGCCGGGGGTGGAGTAGGGTGGCGTTGCTTCTGGATATTTTAGGCTGGTGTCTCATTCTGCCCGGGTGCGGCTTTTTGCTGATTGGCGCTATTGGTGTTCTGCGCATGCCGGATTTTTATACACGTCTGCACGCAGCGGGATTGACGGATACGATGGGGGCCAGTTTTCTGGCGGCTGGCATGCTGTTGCAGGCAGGCTTGAATCTGACGGGGTTAAAGCTTGTTCTGATGCTGATTTTTGTGATCTTCACGTCGCCCATTGCAGCGCATGCGCTTATCAACGCCGCCTTTACCGCGAAACTTGGCATGGGCCGCATCGACGATAGAACGGCGGACCGGGGCAAAGGGGAATAGTCATAGAACATATCGTCAATATTACGCTGTTTGCTTTCCTGCTTGTCACGGCATTGATGATTATCCGTTTACGGAATTTATTTGCAGTGGTTATGTTGAGTAGCGTGTTCAGCCTGTTGAGTGCGGGTTTATTTGTTGCGCTTGACGCCGTGGACGTGGCCTTTACAGAAGCCGCCGTTGGCGCCGGAATCACGACAGTGCTGTTTCTTGGCGCGCTGGCGCTGACCGGCAGCATTGAAAAGCCGCAGCAGGGACATCCATATGCCGCCTTGCTGGTTATGGCCGCGCTGGCGGCCATGCTGCTTTATGGCACAATGGACATGCCGCCATTTGGTGATGCGGGCGCGCCAATACATCGCCATGTCGTGCCTGAATATATTACGGGCACGCAAACGCAAATTGGCATTCCCAATATGGTCAGCGCCATTTTGGCCAGTTACCGGGGGTTTGATACGCTGGGTGAAACAGGTGTTATTTTTACCGCCGGGACGGGCGTTCTGCTGCTGCTTCGCCGCCGGTTGTCATCGCGTCAGCAATCCGGGGGCGGGGACGCAGAATGAAGCATCACATCATTTTGCGAATTGGCGCAAAACTGCTGATCCCGCCGATTATGCTGTTCGCACTTTATGTGCAGTTTCATGGTGATTACGGTCCGGGCGGCGGGTTTCAGGCCGGGGTGATCTTTGCTTCGGCGTTTATTCTGTATGGGCTGGTGTTTGGACTGGCGGAATTACGCCGTGTTGCGCCGTTGGCTGTTGTGACAAAACTGATGGCGGCCGGCTGGCTGATTTATATTGGCGTTGGATATGCCGGATTGATATTGGGCGGAAAATTTCTGGACTACAATGTGCTGTCGCATGATCCTGTTTCGGGACAGCATCTGGGTATTTTTCTGGTGGAGCTTGGGGTTGGCGTCACGGTGGCGTCCACCATGCTGGCGATATATCAGTGTTTTGCCGCGCACCAGTCCAGAGAGCTGGCGGATGATGAATGGTGACGGATATAGATTTCATTCTTGCGCACTATAATTATTGGGCCGCCATGCTGCTGATGGCCGCCGGATTTTATATTGTCGTGTCGCGCGGGAACCTGATCAAGAAAGTTGCCGGACTGAACATGTTTCAGGTTTCAGTGTTCATGCTCTATATCAGCATGGGCAAGGTAACGGGCGGCACGGCCCCCATCCTTACCGGCAAGCCTGAAATATTTTCAAACCCGCTGCCGCATGTTTTGATCCTGACGGCAATTGTGGTTGGTGTGGCGACTACTGCCATTGGGCTGGCCCTGATTGTGCGGATTAAAGAGGCCTATGGCACAATAGAAGAAGATGAAATTCTCGTCATTGACCGCACTCTGGAACAACAGGACGCACACGGACAATGATAGCGGAGCATCTTCCCGTATTGGAAGTTATGGGACCATTAGCGGCAGCGCCGCTATGCGCCCTGTTGCGCCGTCCAATATTGGCCTGGGGGGTGGCGGTTGCAGCGGCGATTTTTGCGCTGGGCGGGTCGCTGGTCCTGCTCGCGCAGGTGCTGTCTGGGGGGGTGATTTCGTATCATCTGGGAGACTGGGCCCCGCCCTGGGGAATCGAATTCCGGCTGGATGCCGCCAATAGTTTTGTGCTGGTGATTGTTTCACTGGTCGGCGCCGTGTGCACGATTTATGGACGCGAAAGTATTGCGAAAGAAATCGCGCATGAGGACCAGCCGTTATTTTACACCATGCTGCTATTGTGTTTTGCAGGCATGCTGGGAGTGGCCAGCACCGGCGATGCGTTTAATCTGTTTGTGTTTCTGGAAATATGTTCGCTGTCCTCTTATGTGCTGGTCGCCATGGGCGCGGCGCGGGACAAACGCGCGCTGACAGCGGCCTTTACCTATCTGCTGCTGGGAACGATTGGCGCGACTTTCTATGTGATCGGGCTGGGGTTTATATACGCACTGACCGGCACATTGAATATGGCCGACATGGCGGTGCGCATTGCCGGTATTGGCGATAGCAGCACATTGCAGGTGGGGTTTGCGTTTATTATTATCGGGTTCGGCCTGAAGCTGGCGATTTTTCCGCTGCATCAGTGGTTGCCGAACGCCTACACCTATGCGCCATCCATGGTGTCCGCATTTCTTGCGGGCACGGCAACCAAGGTGGCGGTTTACGCCAGCCTGCGGTTTCTGTATACGATTTTCATTCCGGGCTTTCACTTTGAGGCGCAAACCCTGCAATATCTGTTTTTGCCGCTTGGATTGGCGGCAATATTTATTGCGTCGATTGTCGCCATTTATCAGACCAATATGAAACGCCTGCTGGCCTATTCCAGCATTGCCCAGGCGGGGTATCTTCTGGCTGGTGTCAGCTTTGCAAATACCGGCGGATTGATGGCGACCATTTTGCATCTGTTTAACCATGCGATCATGAAGTCTGGTCTTTTTCTTGCGGTGGGCTGTGTCATTTACCGGACCGGATCCTGCTCGATCACGGCGTTTCGCGGGCTTGGCCATACGATGCCATGGACGATGGCGGCGTTTGTCATTGGCGCGCTGAGCATGATCGGGGTTCCGGCGACGGTAGGCTTTATCAGCAAATGGTATCTGGTGCTTGCGGCGCTGGAACGGGGCTGGTGGCCGGTTGCATTTGCGATAGTCGCCGGTTCGCTGCTTGCGCTGTTTTATTTCGGCCGGGTGATAGAGGCGGCCTATTTGCAGCCATCCCCCGAAGGCAGTACGGTAACAGAGGCGCCGTTCAGCATGCTGGCGCCACTATGGGTTTTGACGATTAGCTGTCTGGCGCTGGGGATTGATTCAGAGCTTACGGTTTCCATTGCGCGTGCTGCGGCGGAGGCGCTGTTTCTGGATCCCCATGCGGGGCTGCCGGAACGGGTCGGGCCATGATGACAGGTCTTACGCCGGAATTTGTACTTGGACTGACATTGTTGCTGCCCGGCCTTGGGGCGATCCTGATTGGCGGTGCGGATGGATATTCCGGTCTGCGCGATGCGCTAAGCCTGCTGATTGCAACCGCATTGTGCGGCGCGGTCGTTTGGTTATTGATGGATCATCTCGCGGGCGGTGTGGCGCAGTTGCAAATGATGCAAATTGTGCAGGGACTGCCGGTATTGTTTGTCGTGGAACCGTTAGGGCTGGTATTTGCGACGCTTGCTTCGGCCTTGTGGATTGTCATTACCGCCTATTCCATTGGTTATATGCGTAGTAACAATGAGCCGCATCAAACGCGATTTTACATCTGTTTTGCGATTGCGATGGCCAGCACCATGGGCATTGCTTTTGCGGGCAATATGATCACGCTATTTCTGTTTTATGAAATGCTTACGCTGTCCACCTATCCGCTCGTTGTGCATCACGAAACCGATGCGGCCAGACGGGCGGGGCGTGTGTATCTTGGCGTCCTGTTGAGCACCTCGATTTTGTTCCTGCTGCCTGCGATTATCTGGACCTGGTCAATCACCGGAACGCTGGATTTTACCAAAGGGGGAATTCTTTCCGGAAAGATCGAGGGGCCGCAGGCGGCGATCCTGTTCGCGCTTTATCTTTTTGGCACAGGCAAGGCGGCATTGATGCCGTTTCATCGCTGGTTGCCCGCAGCAATGGTGGCCCCAACGCCCGTCAGCGCATTTCTGCACGCAGTGGCGGTGGTGAAGGCGGGCGTCTTCACGGTGCTGAAGGTTGGCATTTATATTTTTGGGGTTGGTTTTCTTTCCACCATGAACGTAAGCGAATGGATGGCGTGGGTGGCGGCGTTCAGCCTGATAGCGGCGTCATTTATCGCGCTCAGGAAAGATGATCTGAAGGCGCGTCTGGCCTATTCCACGATTGCGCAATTGGCCTATGTGACGCTGGGCGTTTCACTGGCGACGGTGATGGGAATGGTGGGGGGCGTGATGCAGCTGGTTGCGCATGCGCTAGGCAAAATAACCCTGTTCATGTGTGCGGGCGCCATCTATCTGGCCAGCGGCAAGAAAAATGTCAGCGAGATGCGCGGGCTTGGCCGTGTGATGCCGTTTACGTTCGGCGCCTTTTTGCTGGCTGCGCTAAGTATCGTTGGAATTCCGCCAACGGGTGGCGCATGGAGCAAATGGTTTTTGATGATGGGGGCGGCCGATTCCGGACAGCGGGTAATGATCGGTGTGTGGATACTCTCATCGCTGTTAAGCATCGCCTATCTGATACCGCTGGTGGCGCGCGGATTTTTTCTGCCGCTACAGGATCAGGAAGATCGCCCGCAACCGCAGGGACGGGAAATTTCCGTGATCAGCCTGGCGAACATGCGTGAAGCGCCGTTATGGTGTGTTGTTCCGGCCTGCATCACGGCTATTCTGTCTGTGCTGGTTTATTTTGCCGGCCCCAGCATTGCCGGGTTTGTTTTGCCCACATTAGGACCATAGGAAAATCCGTGCCCGAACCAGGTGAACGTCAAGAAGATACGCATTGGCTTGATAAGCCGGAAAATGTGAACGGGATTGTCTATGCCCTGTTTGCGGCCTGTGCGCTGTTTGCCCTGCTTGATCTGGTTTTGTCCCGTCACAGTGTTTTTTTCTTTGAAGCGTGGCCGGGATTTTATGCCTGGTTCGGGTTTGCGGGCTGTGTGGGATTGGTGCTTGCTGCAAAACTGATGCGGTGGCTGCTGATGCGCCGTGAGGATTATTATGATTGACGGGATGACGCCTGCGGCCATTTTTATTCTGGGCGCATTGTTGCTGCCATTCTTGCGCGAAGGGGCGCGTAAGGCATTGCTGCTGATCGTGCCGGTCCTGGGCCTGTGGCAGCTTTTTACCGTCAATCCAGGAGAATCCGGATTTATCGATTTTCTGGATTACCGGCTGGTTACCCTGCGCATTGACACGCTGAGTCTGGTTTTCGCCACCATTTTTCATATCGCCGCGTTTGTTGTGGCGCTTTATTCATTGCATGTGCGCGACACATTGCAGCATGTGGCCATGCTGGTTACAGCCGGGGCGGCCATTGGCGCGGCGCTGGCGGGGGATTTGATGACGCTGTTTGTGTTTTGGGAATTGACGGCGATTGCGTCGGTGTTTCTGATCTGGGCGCGGCGTACGGAACACTCATACGCCGCCGGCATGAGGTATCTGCTGATCCAGATGGGGTCTGGCCTGCTGCTGCTGTTTGGGGCGATCCTGCTTGCGCAGGAAACCGGCTCTGTCGAATTCAAGCAGATGCAGCTTGGCAGTGTCGCCACCTGGGCGATATTTCTGGGTTTCGGAATCAAATGCGCATTTCCGCTGCTGCATAACTGGATGCAGGATGCCTATCCCGAGGCCACGGTAACAGGCACGGTGGTGCTGGGAAGTTTTACCACCAAGCTGGCGATTTACGCCCTGGCGCGCGGTTTTGCCGGTGAAAGCCTGTTGATCCCCATTGGCGCGCTGATGACGGCGTTTCCGATTTTTTATGCGGTGATCGAAAATGACCTGCGCCGGGTGCTGGCCTATAGCCTGAATAATCAGTTGGGCTTCATGGTGGTTGGCGTTGGTCTGGGTACGGAAATGGCGATCAATGGCGCGGTGGCCCATGCCGTCAATAATATCCTGTTCAAGGGGTTGCTGTTTATGAGCATCGGCGCGGTGTTGCTGCGCACCGGAACCGCAAAGGGCTCGGAGCTGGGGGGCCTGTATAAGTCGATGCCCTGGACCACGGGGTTTTGTCTGGTGGGCGCGGCGTCGATTTCCGCCTTTCCCTTGTTCGCGGGGTTTGTTTCCAAAGGCATGATCCTGGCTGCCGCCGCAGAGCAGGGGCACTGGTTTGTCTGGCTGGTGCTGCTGTTTGCATCGGCGGGTGTGTTTCACCATTCGGGCATTAAAATTCCGTATTTTGCTTTCTTTGCCCATGATCGCGGCATCCGCGTCCAGGAGGCGCCGCTAAATATGCTGATGGCCATGGGCATTGTGGCGGCGCTGTGCATTCTGATTGGGGTCTATCCGGCCGTCCTGTATGGCATGCTGCCCCATGCGGTGAGCTATGTTCCGTATACGGTGGATCATGTGGTCACGCAGATGCAATTGCTGCTGTTTTCTGCGCTGGCGTTTACGCTGTTGATGCGCACGGGAATTTATCCGCCGGAATTACGTTCGACCAATCTGGATACGGACTGGTTTTATCGCCGTCTCATCCCGGTATGTGCAAGGTTTTTGGGGCAGCAGTGGGTGGCTTTTACAAGCTGGTCTGCTACAATAGGCAGGGCGCTGTTACAGTATACGCTTGGCCTTGTTTACCATGTGCATGGGCCGTTAGGGGTGCTGGCCCGCACGGCGCCCGTCAGTATTGCCGCGTTGTGGGTGGCAGTACTTTTGGTGGTGATACTTTTGCTCTATTATCTTTGACACAAGTCCTGTTTACTGTGCGAAACAGATAATAAAATACGGGGAGAGGTGTCATGGCGAATACGAAAATCCTGATGGACGGACTATGTTTCCCGGAAGGGCCGCGCTGGCATGATGGCAGGCTATGGTTTTCCGATATGCACGGGCCGAATGTCATTGCGGTTGATCTTAATGGTAAATCCGAAATTATTGCGACGGTGGAAAATTCGCCGTCAGGGCTTGGCTGGCTGCCGGACGGGCGGTTACTGATCGTCTCGATGAAGGACCGCAAGCTGCTGGTGCGCGGGCCGGATGGCAAACTGTCGCAATATGCGGACCTGTCGAAACTCGCCAGCTTTGACTGCAACGACATGGTGGTGGACGCCAAGGGGCGCGCCTATGTCGGTAATTTCGGCTATGATCTGCATAACCGCGCGCCGCGCAAAAATGCAGAGATTGTACTGGTTACCCCGGATGGCAAGGCGCAGATTGCGGCGAACGACATTCAGTTTCCCAATGGCACGGTGATCACGCCGGATGGCAAGACGCTGATTGTAGGCGAATCCATGGGCGCGTGTCTGACGGCGTTTGACATTGCGGCGGATGGCAGCCTGGGCAACCGGCGGCTATGGGCGAAAATGGAAGGGGCGCTGCCCGATGGCATCGCGCTGGACGCCGAAGGCGGCGTCTGGGTTGCCTCACCCATTAGCGGCGCCTGTTTGCGGGTAGTCGAGGGCGGCAAGGTGACAGACAAGATTGAGGTCGAAAATCAGGCGTTCGCCTGTACCCTGGGCGGGCCGGACCGCAAGACACTGTTCATTGCCACCGCCAAGGACAGTCATCCGGTTTCCAGCAGGCAATCGCGCACCGGGCGTATTGAAACCATCCAGGTAAAGGTTGCGGGCGCGGGCTGGCCGTGATCTGAACGCAAAGCAAGAGTAGCATCATATGGAAATGTCTGGCGAGTTTCGTATTCCTGCGCCAAAGGAAAGAGTCTGGGCGGCGCTGAACGATCCGGAAATATTGCAACGCTCTGTTCCCGGCTGTCAGTCTATTACCAAACTTAGCGATACTGAAATGGAAGGGGCGGTTACCGCCTCGGTCGGGCCGGTAAAGGCAACCTTCAAGGGGGCGGTCGTGCTGTCGGACGTTAATCCGCCACACAGCTACACATTGACGGGACAGGGCAAGGGCGGCCCCGCTGGTTTTGCCAAAGGCGTGGCAAAGGTCGCGCTGACCGAGGAGGGCGGCTTCACCGTGCTGCGCTATACGGTGCAGGCCAGTGTGGGCGGCAAGCTGGCGCAGATCGGCCAGCGTCTGATCGACGGGACGGCCAAGAAGCTGTCCGAAGAATTTTTCGGTAATTTCAGCGCCATTCTGGGCGGCGCGGCAGCGGAACCAGCAGCTAAACCGCAGCCATCATCGGCGGGACTAAGCCCGGCCATATGGATCACGGGATTGATCCTGGTAATGGCGGCTTTGACATTGATGTTTGTCCTGTAGGGCAGATCGTTTAGAGTAATAAAAAGCACGCAAGGGAGAACGGCGCATGACTGTTGTGGCAATGCAGGTAAACGGCAAGCAGGTCTCGGCCGATGTCGAACCGCGCACCCTTCTGGTGCATTATCTTCGCGAAAATTTGCAGCTTACCGGCACCCATGTCGGTTGTGACACCAGCCAGTGCGGCGCGTGCGTGGTGCATGTGGACGGCAAGGCGGTTAAAAGCTGCACCGTGCTGGCGGTGCAGGCGGCTGGCGCGCAGGTGCGCACCATTGAAGGGCTGGCCGATGGCGACAGGCTGCATCCGGTGCAGGCGGCGTTCAAGGAACATCACGGGCTGCAATGCGGTTTTTGCACACCGGGTATGATCATGACGGCGGTGGATATGCTGCGCCGTATTCCCAGGCCCGATGAAACCACCATCCGTCACGAGCTGGAAGGTAATTTCTGCCGTTGCACCGGCTATCATAATATCGTCAAGGCGATCAAGGCCGCCTCGGAAGTACTTTAATCAGCTTGAGGAGCATGCGTCATGAACGCCATTGATGCCAAAAAAGCTACAGGGATTGGCGCTTCCGTTCCGCGCAAGGAAGATTTCCGGTTTATCACGGGCAATGGTCATTACACGGATGATATAAACCGCCAGGGCCAGGCGCATGCGTATTTTGTCCGCTCTCCCCATGCCCATGCAACCATTGATGCGATTGATTTTGCAGATGCGCTGGATGCCCCCGGTGTGATTTCGGTGCTGACCGGAAAGGATGTTGCCGCCGATGGGCTGGGCGGTTTGATCTGCGGCTGGCTGGTGCATTCCAGGGATGGCAGCCCGATGAAAACCGGCGCGCATCCGGTGCTGGCGCTGAGCCATGTGCGCTATGTGGGGCATCATGTGGCGGTGGTGATCGCCGAAACTGCGGCGCAGGCCAAGGACGCGGCGGAACTGGTCAATGTCAGCTATGGCGAGCTTGCCTCGGTGACGGCGGTTGCGGATGCGCAGGCTCCCGGCGCGCCACAGGTGCATGCGGAAGCGCCGCGCAACACCAGTTTCGAATGGGAACTGGGCGACAGGGCGGCGGTCGAGGCGGCGTTCAGGAATGCGGCGCGCGTGGTCAGTCTCGATATTGCCAATAACCGGTTGATCCCGAATGCGATGGAGCCGCGCGCGGCCATTGGTGAATATGACAAGGGCAGCGGCATATACACGCTGTACACCACCAGTCAGAATCCGCATGTGGCGCGGCTGGTATTATCGGCCTTTATTGGCGTGGCGCCGGAAAACAAGTTGCGGGTGATTGCACCCGATGTGGGCGGCGGGTTCGGTTCCAAAATTTTTATCTATGCCGAAGAAACCGTCTGTGTCTGGGCGTCCAAAAAAGTTGGCCGTCCGGTAAAATGGGTGGCCGAACGTTCGGAAAGTTTCGTCAGCGACGCGCATGGCCGCGATCATCAGACCCATGCGGAACTGGCGCTGGACGCCACTGGCAAAATGCTGGGCCTGCGGGTGAAAACCACCGCCAATCTTGGCGCGTATCTGCAACTGTTTTCGGCGTCGGTGCCGACCTATCTCTATGCCACGCTCTTGTCGGGGCAGTATGATCTGCCAGCGATCTATTGCCAGGTGGATGGGGTGCTGACCCATACCGCGCCGGTGGACGCCTATCGCGGCGCGGGCCGGCCCGAGGCGACCTATGTCATTGAACGGCTGGTGGAAACGGCGGCGCGTGAAATGGGCATGGATCCGGCAGAATTCCGCCGCAAGAATTTCATCCGCAAATTCCCGCACCAGACGCCGGTGATCATGGCTTATGACACCGGGGATTTTGATGCTTCGCTGAACGAAGCCTGCCGGTTGATTGATTACGCGAATTTCCCGGCGCGCAAGGCTGAGGCGCTAGCGCGCGGCATGCGGCGCGGCATCGGCTTTTCCACCTATATCGAGGCCTGCGGCATTGCGCCGTCGGCGGCGATTGGCACACTGGGCGCGGGTGTCGGCCTGTGGGAATCCGCCGAGGTGCGGGTTAACCCGACAGGCAGCGTTGAGGTGATGACGGGCGCGCACAGCCATGGGCAGGGGCATGAAACCACGTTTGCGCAACTGGTGTCAGACCGGCTGGGCATCCCCATCGAGAATGTCGAGATTGTGCACGGCGACACCGACAAGGTGCAGTTTGGCATGGGCACCTATGGTTCACGTTCGGGTGCGGTCGGCATGTCGGCCATTCAGGTGGCGCTGGACAAGGTGATCACCAAGGCGCGCAAAATTGCCGCCCATGTACTGGAAGCGGGCGAGGGCGATATCGTGTTTGAAGATGGCCGCTTTAGCGTCGTGGGCACGGATCGCGGGCTGGCCTTTGCCGAGCTGGCGTTGCAGGCCTATACGGGCCATAAATTTCCGACCAGTGAAATTGAACCGGGCCTGAAGGAAACGTCATTCTATGATCCGACCAATTTCACCTTTCCCGCCGGATGTCATATTGCAGAGGTCGAGGTTGATCCCGCTACCGGCATCGTGCGGGTAGTCAAATTTGTCGCCGTCGATGATTTCGGCAATGTCATCAACCCGATGATTGTTGAAGGTCAGGTGCATGGCGGCGTGGCGCAGGGCATTGGCCAGGCGCTGCTGGAGAAGGCGGTCTATGATCCAGACACCGGGCAGCTTTTGACCGGATCATTCATGGATTACTGCATGCCGCGCGCCGACGATCTGCCCAGTTTTGATGTTGGCATGACGGTCACCCCGGCCCCGTCCAATCCGCTGGGTATCAAAGGGTGTGGCGAGGCAGGCGCGATTGGATCGCCCGCCGCCATTATCAACGCCATTACCGATGCGCTGGGCATTCGCGAGATCGCCATGCCAGTGACGCCGGAACGCGCCTGGCGCGCCGCGAACGGGTTATAGGAGGACGACATGTATCCATTTGAATATCACCGGCCCAAAACCCTGGACGAGGTAACGGCATTGCTGGCGCGCCTTGATAGCCCGAAAATTCTGGCGGGCGGCATGACATTGCTCGCCACCATGAAGCAAAGGCTGGCCGCGCCATCGGACCTGATCGATCTGCAGGATGTTGCAGGCATTGCCGGGATCACCGTGGACGCAAAAAACGTTACCATCGGCGCGATGACGCCGCATCATGATGTGGCCAATTCGAAAGAGGTGGCGAAAGCCATTCCGGCGCTTGCTTATCTGGCAGGGCGGATCGGCGATCCGCTGGTGCGCCATCGCGGCACCATTGGCGGCTCCATCGCCAATAATGATCCGTCGGCGGATTATCCTGCGGCCTGTCTCGGGCTGGGCGCAACCATCGTCACCAACAGCCGCGAAATCGCGGCGGATGATTATTTTCGCGGCATGTTCGAAACGGCGCTGAAGGAACATGAGATCATCGTCAGGATCGTGTTTCCCATTCCGGCGCAGGCGGCCTATCAGAAATTCCCCAACCCGGCGTCGCGTTACGCCATGGTGGGCGTGTTTGCCGCCAAAACTCCGGCGGGGGTGCGCGTGGCCGTCACGGGTGCGGGGCCAGGTGTGTTCCGCATGACCGCAATGGAAACAGCCCTTGCCAAAAACTTCACGGCGGCGGCGCTGGATGGCATTACCGCGCCCGCCGAAGAAATGCTGCAGGACATGCACGCCAGCAGCGAATATCGCGCCGCCCTGATCAGCGTAATGGCCAAACGCGCCGTTGCGGGGATGCCGGGATAGGACACACACGAAGCCGCGCTTGGCGAGAGGCACAGGCAAGATTAGATCGTTTTCTGATCTGATTGACGCGCGCCCCCCCGCTTCGTCATTGCGAACGAAGTGAAGCAATCCAGGAGCCACCCCCCAGGGCCTCAGTTTGGAACCCTGGACCCCGGAATAAATCCGGGGTGACAGCGTTTTTTTAAGTCCATTAACTTCACAATCCTGTCAGCGAATTACCTAACTCTTACAATCGTGAGCGAAGCGTGGCGATCCACCAAGCCTTCGCCATCCCCCGTCGCCTTACGGCTAGGGGGACAAAGAAAGGCTTCGGCTGGCAAGGGAGTCACAAACTCAGAATTAAAATGTCAAATGCGACAGCGCTACCCCTTTGTGCGGTGGAGTACCGGGAAAATGGACGGGCCTGCGTGATGCCTGTATGATCCGCGCCCATGACACAACAACAAGCCAAAACAGCATTGGTCACCGGCGCCGGCCGCCGCATTGGCCGCGCTATCGCGATGGGGCTGGCGGCGGAGGGCTGGCGCGTGGCGGTGCATTATGGCGGGTCGGGCAAGGATGCCGAGGCGACGGTGGCGGATATCCGGGAGGCGGGGGGCGAGGCGATTGGCGTGCAGGCCGACCTTGCCGATGCGGCGTCACTGGAGACGCTGATCCCTAATGCCGCCAAAGCGCTGGGGCCGCTCGGTTGTCTCGTCAACAACGCTTCGGTGTTTGAAAATGACCGGATGGCGGATTTTACCCGCGCCTCCATGGAGCGGACCTTGGGGGTCAATCTGCTGGCTCCCGCGCTGCTGACGCAGGCGTTTGCGCGGCAACTGCCCAAATCAACTCCTGGCAATGTGATCAATATTCTGGATCAGCGGGTATGGCGGCTGACACCGCGCTATCTTTCCTATACACTCAGCAAGAGCGCATTGTGGACACTGACCCGGACCATGGCCATGGCGCTGGCGCCAGCCATTCGCGTCAATGCGATCGGCCCCGGCCCGACGCTGCCGAATGACACCCAGGATTCTATGCTGTTCGCCCGTCAGGCGGGATCGACCATTCTGGAGCGTGGCGCAGGGCTGGACGAGATTGCGGCGGCGGTGCGGTTTATTCTGGCATCGCCTTCCATGACCGGGCAAATGATTGCGCTGGATGGCGGTCAGCACCTGGCCTGGGAAACACCCGATATTGTGGGCATGGAGGATTAGGCGGCAAATGACACAGATAGAACCCACCGGTGAGGGCACAGGCCGGGTTGTGCATCTCAAGCTGGCGGATGCGGCCAGCAAAGTGCGGCATGTGTTTATCCGCGATCTGCTGCTGGATGCGCATATTGGCGTGCACAAACACGAAAAAGGCCGCCGCCAGCGGGTACGCATCAATATCGACCTGACAGTACTGGAAACAGCACAGGATTCCGGCGATGATCTGGCCAATGTGGTGTGTTACGAAGATATTGTCGGGAAGGTGAAGGCCCTGGTCGAGGCGGAGCATATCAACCTGGCCGAAACCATGGCCGAGCGGATTGCCGGCCGCTGTCTGGAAGATATCCGTATCGTGGTGGCGCGCATCCGGGTGGAGAAGCTGACGGTGATCGCCGAGGCCGCCAGCGTGGGGGTGGAGATCGAACGCAGCAAACCCGGTTTTCGATAAAATAAAACAGATGAACTAACCGTTGAATGCTTGACTCTCAATGATTGCTGATTTTGTCCCCACAAAATAGTTTGTTCACAGAACGATATAGTATGACAATTGCTTCACTTTTATGACTCCTGAATGAAATTAGGTATAAATTTCTCCGGCTCCGGATTAAAATAGTTATTTATATCAAATAGTTAAGTTCATGGTTAAAAAATAGGCAGATTAAGGAAGTCTTAGGGTTTCTGCGCGACTCCAGCCCGTTTCGAGCATTTCCACACATGTTTATCCACAGCTTGCGTGGATAGTAACTTGTAGCATTAGGTAGCAATCGCAGCGCAATTGATGCAGGAAAATCCTCCCAATATGGCGGCTACTAGCGGCCCAAAAACGGGCCCCGAGGTGATCCGCGCCTATCTGCGGCAACTGCCCCATAGTCCGGGCGTCTACCGGATGCTGGGCGCCGGGGGCGATGTGCTGTATGTCGGCAAGGCGCGCAGCCTGAAAAACCGGGTCTCAAGCTATGCCAAGCTGACCGGGCAGACCGTGCGCATCGGCCGCATGATCCAGGCGACCGCTGCGATGGAATTTATCACCACCGAAACGGAAACCGAGGCGCTGCTGCTGGAAGCCAATCTGATCAAGCGGCTGAAGCCTTATTATAATGTGCTGCTGCGCGACGATAAAAGCTTTCCCTATATTCTGATTACCGGCGGCCATGATTTCCCGCAACTGGACAAGCATCGCGGCGCGCGCAGCCGGGCGGGCGAATATTTCGGGCCGTTCGCCAATGCGGGCGCGGTCAGCCGCACCCTCAACACCATGCAGAAGGCGTTTTTGCTGCGTTCCTGCACCGATGCGGTGTTTGCCAACCGTACCCGGCCCTGTTTGCTGCATCAGATCAAGCGGTGCAGCGCGCCCTGTGTCGGCTTTATAGATGGTCCCGCTTATGCCGGGCTGGTGGCGCAGGCGCGGGACTTTCTGGCGGGCGGCGGCGCCGAGGTGCGCGCCGGACTGACCGCCGCGATGGAACAGGCCTCCGAGGCGATGGATTTTGAACGCGCCGCCACCTTCCGCGACCGTATCCGCGCCATGAGTGCGGTGCAGGCGCATCAGGGCATCAATCCGCAGGGTCTGCTGGAGGCGGATGTGTTCGCCGCCTATCAGGACGGCGGGCAAACCTGCGTTCAGGTGTTCTTTTTTCGCGCCGGGCAAAACTGGGGCAACCGCGCCTATTTTCCACGCGCCGATAAATCGCTGAGTGCGGAAGAGATTCTGGGCCCATTCATTGTGCAATTTTATGACAATAAACCTGCGCCAAACCTGTTGCTGCTGTCGCATGCCGTCGATGGCATGGCGCTGATCAGCGATGCGCTTACGCTGCGATCAGAGCGCCGGGTCGAGATTGCCGTTCCCAAACGCGGCGAAAAGTTCGAAATGGTGCAGCATGCCCTGAAAAACGCCCACGAGGCGCTGGACCGCAGACTTGCGGAATCCGCATCGCAGACAAAACTGCTGGAAGGCGTGGCGGCGGCATTTGGTCTGGATGCGTCGCCGCAGCGTATCGAAGTCTATGACAATAGTCATATTCAGGGCAGTAACGCCGTGGGTGGGATGATTGTCGCCGGGCCGCTGGGGTTCGAGAAAGGCCAGTATCGCAAATTCAACATGCGCAATCAGGACCTGACCCCCGGCGATGATTACGCCATGTTGCGCGAAGTGCTGACGCGGCGCTTTCAACGGCTGCTGCGCGAGGATAATGGCGCGTGGCCGGATCTGTTGCTGATCGATGGCGGTGCGGGGCAGCTTTCCATCGCCGTCGATGTGCTCAGGGAACTGGACATTACCACCGTGCCGCTGGTGGCGATTTCCAAAGGCCCCGACCGCAATGCCGGGCGCGAGCAGTTTCACATGCCGGGCCAGCCGGTTCGCAGCCTGGAGCCGCGAGACCCGGTGCTGTATTTCCTGCAACGGTTGCGTGACGAGGCGCACCGCTTCGCCATTGGCGCGCATCGGGACCGCCGCGCGCGTGCCGCCACCACATCGCCGCTGGATGAAATGGCGGGCATTGGCCCCAGGCGCAAACGCGCATTGCTCAATCATTTTGGCTCGGCCCGCGCAGTTTCCCAGGCCGGGCTCAGCGATCTGGAAACCGTGCCCGGCATCAGCACCGCCATGGCCAAACAAATCTATGCCCATTTTCATGATGGGTAGGCTGAACGCAGTGTGTTGTGTATGATGGTGGCATCTGCAACCTTCAGGATTCGTCCGATGCCGCGCAATTTGCCCAATATACTGACCTATGGGCGAATTGCGCTGATCCCGGTGCTGGTGGTGACGTTTTATTTTCCGGGGGATTTTGCCGACTGGCTGGCGCTGGGAATTTTTGTGGTTGCTGGTGTTACCGATTTTTTTGATGGCTATCTGGCGCGCTCGATGCAGCAGCAGTCCGCGCTTGGCGCCATGCTGGACCCGATCGCCGACAAGCTGCTGGTGGGCGCGGCCATTGTCATGCTGGTTTATTCCAGGCGGATTGACGGGTTGAATGTCATTTCGGCGGTGATCATTCTGTGCCGGGAAATTCTGGTGTCGGGTCTGCGTGAATTTCTGGCGGGATTGAAAGTCAGTGTTCCGGTGTCGCGGCTGGCCAAATGGAAAACTGCCGGTCAGATGATCGCGCTGGGCTTTTTGCTGGCGGGCGAGGCCGGTGACAAAGCCGTGTGGATGAACCATGAAATCGGCATCGTCGGTCTATGGATTGCGGCGATCCTTACGCTCTATACCGGATACGATTATCTGCGTGCCGGATTGCGCCACGCCAGCGGTCCGGTTATCGGACTGAACCCATGAAGCTGTTATATTTCGCCTGGGTGCGCCAACGCATTGGGCTTGCCGGGGAAGACATTACCCCGCCAGACGGCGTAACCAGCGTCACGGCGTTGATCGAATGGCTGCGCACACGCGGGCCGGGCTATGCGCTCGCGTTCGCCGATCTTGATGCGTTGCGCGTGGCCGTAAATCAGGAACATGAAAGTTTTGACGCGGCCATAAAGCAGGGCGACGAAATCGCCTTCTTCCCGCCCGTGACCGGGGGTTGAGATGATAAAAGTTCAGCAGCCAGATTTTGATCTGGCGGCCGAGATCGCCGCGCTGACCAAAGGTAAAACCGGTATTGGCGGCGTGGTCAGCTTCACCGGCCTGGTGCGCGATGTGTCCGATGGCGCCAAAGTCGCCACGATGACGCTGGAACATTATCCCGGCATGACCGAAAAACAATTGGCGGAGATTGAGGCTGAGGCCTGCGCGCGCTGGCCGCTCAGTGCCTCGCTGATCATTCACCGTTATGGGCGGCTGATGCCGGGTGAACAGATCATGGCGGTGGTGACCGCGTCCGCGCACCGGCAGGCGGCATTCGAGGCGGCGGAATTTCTGGTTGACTGGCTGAAAACCAAAGCGCCGTTCTGGAAACTGGAAAGCGATGGTGCGCAGGAGACCTGGGTCGAGGCGCGCGACAGCGATGATACGGCGGCGGAGCGGTGGAAAGGGTGATAACCGTTCTTTGCGTCACGCAAATTCAGGCGCCCCGGCGCAATTGAGTGGGAATGATATGACGAAGACCAAAACCGTCACAGTCTATGGCATCAAGAATTGCGACACGATGAAGAAGGCGCGGGCGTGGCTCGAAGCGCACGAAATCGCCTATGCGTTTTATGATTACAAGACGGCGGGGGCTGATCGGGCATTGCTTGAAGGCTGGGTGAAGCAGGTGGGATGGGAAGTGCTGCTGAACCGCGCGGGCACGACATTTCGTGCGCTGCCGGATGCGGACAAGACGGCGCTCACCGAAAAAAAAGCTATTGCGCTGATGACCACGCAGCCGTCGATGATCAAACGGCCCGTGCTGGTCGCGGATGATAAAATACTGGTAGGCTTCAAGCCTGAGAATTACCAGGCATTGTTTGGCTAGCCGCCATGCCGGAAATTAAAATCGTCCCCCTGATGGACGCGCCGCATGTCCGCGCCGCGCTGTGTGAGATGCTGATTGAAGCGGTGGCGGGTGGCGCGTCGGTCAGTTTCATGCATCCGCTGGCGGTGGAAGAGGCAGATGCATTCTGGCATGACTCACTGGCGGCGGCGGCAAAGGGTAAGCGGATTGTTCTGGGCGCCTTTGACGGGGAGATTCTGGCCGGCACTTTCACGCTGGTGCTCAACCTCCCGCCCAATCAGCCGCACCGGGGCGAACTGGCGAAGCTGATCATTCGCATCAGTCACAGGGGCCGGGGCATCGGCACGGCCCTGATGCTGGAGGCGGAGCGTCTGGCCATTGAACGCGGGCGCACCCTGCTGGTTCTGGATACGGCAGTCGATGGGGGGCCGTGGCGCCTGTATGAAGGATTGGGGTATAAATTGGCCGGAATAATCCCAGACTATGCGTTAAAGCCGCATGGCGGTTTGACCGGGACAAAAATTTATTGGAAAAAAATAGGGTGATCGAAAACGCATTAATTTATTAATTGGGGCAGTATATAGTTTCAGTCATTCGTCCGCAGAATAAACCATATACTGTCTCTAATTACGAATTACGTCCTCGGTTCGCGGTGACGGAGTGGGGGATGATTTAATCTCATGGCTCCCGCCCTCACTTGAACGCGATGATCTGGCGGGGCCGGTAGGGGGTCTCCAGCTGTTTGATTTCGTCAGCGCTCAGTTTGACATCCACGGATGCAACCGCATCATCAAGCTGCGCCATTTTGGAAGCGCCGATAATGGGGGCGGATACGGGCTGTTTTGACATCAGCCAGGCCAGCGCCACCTGCGCCATGCCGGTGTTATGCGCGCGGGCGATATTGCCGACAGCATCGATGATCGGCTGATCCGCTTCCGGGTTGAACAATTGCGCCATCATCTCGTCGGTCTGGGCGCGTTGCGTGCCGGCGGCGCGGCTACCTGCAAGCAGTCCACGCGCCAGTGGCGACCAGGGGATCATGCCGACGCCTTCTTCCCTGCACAGCGGAACCATCTCGCGTTCTTCTTCGCGGTAAAGAAGGCTGTACTGGTTTTGCATGGACACGAACCGGGCGAAGCCTTCGCGCTGCTGAATGGCGAGCATCTTCATGAACTGCCAGGCATGCATGCTGGATGCGCCCAGATAGCGCACCTTGCCCGCCCGCACCACATCATTCAGGGCGTCAAGGGTTTCTTCCAGCGGGGTGCGCGGATCGAAGCGGTGGATTTGATAGAGGTCGATATAATCCATTTGCAGCCGCTTCAGGCTGGCGTCAATCGCCTGCATGATATGCTTGCGCGACAGGCCCATGCCGTTGGGACCTGAATTCATCGGAAAGAACAGTTTGGTCGCAATAACCATATTATCGCGATCGCCATGTTCCCGGATGGCGCGTCCCAGGATTTCTTCGCTCACCCCTGTGGAATAGACATTGGCGGTATCGAAGAAATTGATGCCGAGTTCCAGCGCCCTGCGCAGCAGCGGCTGGGATGCCGCATCTTCCAGCACCCAGGGCCGCCATTTGCTGGACCCGTAGGTCATGCAGCCCAGGCATATTTTAGAGACTCTGAGGCCGGTTGTACCGAGATTGACATATTGCATGACTGTCTCCCTGAAATCCCCATTGGAGGGGTTATGGTGCAAAGCCGATGTACAGCCCGTAAAATAGCCTGAATTTCGCCAAAAAGCCATAATTGTGGGGTTTCTTTGCCAGCGCCGAATAATCCTGATAAATGGGGGGGCAATTTGAATGCCCCGGCGGCCTGCTGGGGCGGCATGATTCTGGGGCACTGGTTTGAGCGATATTTTTCGGGAAGTTGAAGAGGACGTACGCAGCGCGCAACTAAAGGCGCTATGGGACCGTTATGGCATTCTGGTCATTGGCGCAGCCGTTGCGATTGTTGTGGCGACCGGCATAGGCGTGTACTGGCAGGATATGCAGCGCACTAAACGTGAGGCGGCTGCCACGGAATTTCTTGCGGGTGAAAAGCTGCTGCTGGATGGAAAAGCCACAGAGGCTGTAGCGCATTTTGCAAAGCTTGCACAGGAAACCGGGGTTGAGGGCTATGCCTTGCTGGCGCGCATGAAAGAAGCCGCAGCAAAAATAGAGGCAAAGGATGTGCCCGGCGCTGTTGGCGCCTATGATGCGCTGGCGGCAGACAGTGGGTTGGATCCTTTATTACGGGCGGTGGCGTCTCTGAAGGCGTCGATGTTGTTGTTTGATACAGCCAGTGCGGATGAATTGAAGTTACGGTTGCTGCCGTTGGCGAAAGATGATGGTCCGGTCCGGTATTCTGCGCGCGAGATGCTGGCCTTTCTGGCCTTGCGTGAAAATACCGTTGATGCGGCGCGCAAACAGTTTCAGGATCTGGCCGATGCGCTGGAGGCGCCCCAGAGTGTTCGCGCCCGTGCGGCGGAAATTTTACAGACTTTTCCGCCCGCGCCGCCGGTTGCCACACCTGCTTCCGATCCAGCCAGGAAATAATCACATATGAGCAATAGCCAGATGATTTTTCGTAAAAATTATATGTTGCCAGTGTTGGCTTTGGTAAGCGCTATATCGTTGAGCGGGTGTGGTCTGTTCAAGGCGTCGGGCGGGCCGAAACTGAAAGGCGAACGCATATCGGTGCTGGCGCTGGACCAGAAACTGGAATCCGATCCGCGCATTGGTGAAGTTGAGGTCATGGTTCCCAAGCCCTATGTGAATGCGGACTGGCCGCAACCGGGCGGGTATGCCGACCATGCGATGCATCATTTGGCGCTGGCGGAAACGCCTAAAAAAGTCTGGAGCGGTGATGGCGGCAAGGGCGCGGGAAGCAACACGCGCATACTTGCGGAACCGATTATTGCGGATGGCAAGGTCTTTGTGCTGGACGCCCAGTCGGGGATCAGCGCGCTGGATGAGAAAAAGGGCGGGCGCATCTGGCGTACGGTTCTTGAGCCAACCGGTGAAACGGATTTCGGATTTTCCATTTGGCCGCCATCGCTTCCATTTGTATCGGGTGCAGCAGAGGCGGCGGATGCTTCCTTCGGGGGCGGCATCGCCTTTGATGAGGGACGTATTTTTGTCACCAGCGGCTATGGATTCGTGGCCGCGCTGGACGCGGGGACAGGCAAGGAAATCTGGCGTCGTCCCGTGAATGTGCCCATTCGCAGCGCGCCCACGGTCAATGGCGGGCGGGTGTTCGCCACTACGCAGGATAATCAGCTTTACGCCCTGTCAGCAGAGGATGGCCATGTTCTGTGGAACTATCAGGCGCTGGTCGAAAGTGCCGGCATTCTTGGCAGCGCATCGCCTGCTGTTGCCGGGGATACGGTCGTTGCCCCCTTTACATCAGGGGAACTGGTGGCCTTGCGGGCGGAAAATGGCCGCACCGCCTGGACCGATACGCTGATCAAAAGCAGTCATCTGACGCCCATATCCGAGCTGAATGATATTGCGGGCCGTCCGGTGATTGACCGGGGCCGCGTGTTCGCCATCAGCCATTCCGGCAATATTGTTTCCATTGATCTGCGCACCGGTGAACGTATCTGGACGCGCAATATTGCAGGCGTGCAGACGCCGTGGATTGCGGGTGATTTTATTTATCTGCTGACGCTGGAAGGCGAGATTACGGCGCTGTCACGGCGCGATGGCCGGGTGCGCTGGGTCACGCAATTGCGGCGCTTCAAGGATCAGGAAGATCAGGAAGGCCGTGTGGAATGGAGCGGACCGGTATTGGCGGGCGACCGGCTGATTGCCGTGTCCAGTATGGGCCAGTTGATTTCTGTGTCGCCGTATACTGGCAAGGTACTAAGTTATATCACCGTTCCGGATGGATCCTTCGTGCCTCCTGTGGTGGCCAATGAGACGCTATATATCCTGACACATGATGCGCAATTATTGGCGTACCGTTAGAGTGTTTTTTGTTTAACCTGGCCCATATTATTTACTCCGTCGTTGCGAACCCAGTGAAGCAATCCAGGAGCCCCACGCAGAAGCCTGTTTCAGCTACTCTGGATTGCCGCGCCGCTTCGCGGCTCGTAATGACATTATTTGGATGTAACCATACATCATGTTCACGCTTGTAATCGTTGGCCGGCCTAATGTTGGAAAGTCGACACTGTTCAACCGGCTTGTTGGCAAACGGCTTGCGCTGGTTGATGACACGCCGGGTGTGACGCGCGACCGTCGCGAGGGCCAGGGCAAACTTGCGGATCTGACATTCACGGTTGTTGATACGGCGGGGCTGGAAGAATCCACCAGCGAGAACATGGAAGGCCGCATGCGCCGCCAGACCGAACGCGCCATTGCGGGTGCGGATATGTGTCTGTTCATGATTGATGGCCGCGAGGGGGTAACGCCGCTGGATGCGCATTTTGCCGAACTGTTGCGCAAGGGCAAGACGCCGGTGCTGCTGGTGGCCAATAAATGTGAAACCAATGCCGGTAAGGCCATGCATTTCGAAGCCTATAAGCTCGGGCTTGGCGAGCCGGTTCCGATTTCGGCGGAGCATGGCCAGGGGCTGGATGGATTGTATGACGCCCTGCGCAAGCATATGCCGGCACCGCCCCCCAGTGATGAATTCGGTGATGAATTTGAAGAGGGCGAAGTCCGCGCCCCGGATGCACCGCTGAAGATTGCCATTGTCGGGCGTCCCAACACCGGCAAGTCCACGCTGGTTAATCAGCTGGTGGGCGAACAGCGCATGCTGACCGGGCCCGAGGCGGGACTTACACGGGATTCGATCTGTGTGACCTGGCAGTGGAAGGGGCGCCCGATAGAACTGTTCGATACGGCGGGCCTGCGCAAACAGGCGCGGGTGACGGGAAAACTGGAACGGCTGTCGACGCAGGACACCAAACGGGCGCTTAATTTTGCCGAAGTCGTGATTGTGCTGATTGATGCAACACAACCTTTCGAAAAACAGGATTTGCATATTGCCGACCAGGTGGCGCGCGAAGGCCGCGCCATGGTGATTGCCGTCAACAAATGGGATTTGATCGAAGACCCGAAGGCGCAACTGGCCGCGTTGCGCCAGAAACTGGATTTGTCCTTGCCGCAGGTCGCGGGCGTGCCGCTGGTGACCCTGTCGGCGCTCAATGGCAGGGGGGTAGACAGGTTGTTACCTGCGGTGGAAAAAGTTTACGCATTGTGGAACCGCCGCGTTCCCACTGCTGCGCTTAATCGCTGGCTGGCGGAAGCAACCGAGCGGCATCCGCCGCCGGCCGTGCAGGGGCGGCGGATTAAATTACGCTACATGACCCAGGTCAGTATCCGGCCACCGGCATTTGCGGTGTTCACGGCGCGCGCGGCCTCGCTTCCTGATTCGTATTCGCGCTATCTGATCAATTCACTGCGCAAGGACTTTGACATCCCCGGAATACCAATCCGGTTGCTGTTGCGCGCGCGCGAAAATCCCTATGTGACGGATAAATAGGCAAAATCTCCCGCCAGCGTAACCTGGAATTCAATTTTCGGGCAGGCTTGCGTTGTTGCACCTATGCCACGCCGCAGAACTGATTTGCCTTGATTTGATGAAAGCACAGAAAAACATACAGAATCAGCCGATTTATGGCGTTTAATAATTTCTATGAATTTATGATTCGGTGTGACCGAATAACATCGTATTTTTAATTCTTGTTAACTATGTAAGGGGCATAGTTATTGCAAGACAGGTGTTGGGTGATTCATCGCCCAACAAAGAGGGCAGAAACTTTATAAAAAAACAGCAGGGATCGAACGAGAGGACAGCGCGGGGCAAGTTTCGAGGCAACATTGAGGTGCGCCATGAACGACGTCTTTGACCTCTTTAATGAGGTGTATACTCGCGAAAAGCAGGAAGTTATGAGCCTGCAGGATTATCTGATGGGGTGCCGCGATCACCCGGAATATTTCGCGAGCGCGGCCGAGCGCCTGATATCCGCGATTGGTGAGCCTGAAGTGGTGGACACCAGCGCCGACCCGAGACTGGGGCGGATTTTTCAAAACCGCACCATCAAGCGCTATCCGGCATTCAAGGATTTTTATGGCATGGAAGAGACGGTCGAAAGGATCGTCGGCTATCTGCGCTATTCCGCGCAGGGGCTGGAGGAGCGCAAGCAAATCCTGTATCTGCTGGGCCCGGTGGGTGGCGGCAAATCCTCGCTGGCTGAACAGTTGAAGCGGCTGATGGAAGACCGGCCGATCTATGTATTGAAGGCCGGCAACCAGATAAGCCCGATATTTGAATCGCCCTTGGGCCTGTTCAATCCCGAACGCATGGGCGATCTGCTTGAAAACAAATATGGCATTGTACAGCGTAAATTAAAGGGCATGATTTCGCCCTGGGCGGTGAAGCGGCTGGATGAATTGAACGGCGATATTTCCAAATTCTCCGTGGTCAAGCTTATCCCCTCCAAGCTGCGCCAGATTGGCGTTGCCAAGACCGAACCGGGGGATGAGAACAATCAGGATATTTCGGCCCTGGTCGGCAAGGTGGATATCCGCAAGCTGGAACATTTCAGCCAGAATGACCCGGATGCCTATAGCTATAGCGGCGGGCTTAACCTGACCACGCAGGGGCTGCTTGAATTCGTTGAAATGTTCAAGGCGCCGATCAAGGTTCTGCATCCATTGCTGACAGCCACCCAGGAAGGCAATTATCTGGGCACCGAAAGCTTCGGCGCGTTCCCCTATGAAGGGGTTGTGCTGGCCCACTCGAATGAATCCGAGTGGCAGCAGTTCAAGGCGAATAAAAACAATGAGGCGTTTCTGGATCGCATCTGCGTGATCAAGGTGCCCTATTGCCTGCGCAGTTCGGATGAGGCGCGGATTTATCACAAGCTTTTGCGTGAAAGCGAGCTGGAAAGCGTATCCTGCGCGCCGGATACGCTTGAAATGCTGGCCCGGTTCAGTGTGCTGACGCGGTTGCGCAAGCATGAGAATTCGTCGCTGTATTCCAAGATGCGGGTTTATGACGGTGAAAATCTGAAGGACACCGACCCCAAGGCCCGTTCGATGCAGGAATATCGTGATTCCGCCGGTGTGGATGAAGGCATGAATGGCATCAGCACGCGCTTTGCCTTCAAGGTGCTGTCGCAGACCTTCAACTATGACACGGATGAGGTTGCGGCCGATCCGGTGCATCTGATGTATGTGCTGGAACAGGCTGTGCGCCGCGAACAGTTCCCGGATGAAACCGAGAGCAGCTATCTGGAATTCATCAAATCCGAACTTGCGCCACGTTATGCCGAATTTATCGGCAATGAGATTCAGAAAGCCTATCTCGAATCCTATTCCGATTATGGGCAGAACCTGTTCGACCGCTATATTACTTATGCCGACGCCTGGATCGAGGACGAGGACTATAAAGATCCCGACACCGGTCAGATTTTCAACCGCACCGTGCTGGATGCGGAATTGTCCAAGATTGAAAAACCTGCGGGCATTGCCAATCCCAAGGATTTCCGAAACGAAGTGGTCAAGTTTGCGTTACGGGCGCGGGCCAATAATGACGGCAGAAACCCGGCCTGGACCTCTTACGAAAAACTGCGTGAAGTGATTGAGAAGCGCATGTTTGCCCAGGTCGAGGATTTGCTGCCGGTGATCAGCTTTGGCGCCAAAAAAGATCATGAGCTTGACGACAAGCATTCGGAGTTTGTCAATCGCATGACCGGGCGCGGTTATACCGAGCGGCAGGTGCGCAGGCTGGTGGAATGGTACATCCGGGTTAACAAGGCAGGTTAGTAACGCGTATATCGGAGCAAGGTAATGCATCATCACTTCATTGACCGGCGTGCCAATCCCAAGGACAAAAGCCTTGGCAATCGCCAGCGGTTTTTGCGCAGGGCGCGCGCGCGGATCAAGGAAGTGGTGAATAAATCCGTGCAGGACCGCAATGTTACCGATATTGCCAGCGGCGAAACGATCACCATTCCGGCAAAAGGGATTGAAGAGCCGCAATTGCGTAATGCGCGCCAGGGTGGCAATCGCAACCGCGTGTTTACCGGCAACAAGGAATATATGACCGGTGACCAGATTGACAAACCCCAGGGCGGTGGCGGGGAAGGTGGCGGCAAGGAAGGCTCTGACGATGGCGGCGGCGAAGAAGATTTTCGCTTCACCCTGAGCCGGGAAGAATTTCTGGATCTGTTTTTTGAAGATCTGGAATTGCCCGATCTGGTGAAAACCAGCCTGCAGGAAGTGCACAGCGTCAAACTGCACCGGGCCGGGCATTCGGCATCCGGTACGCCCACCAATCTGAATGTGTTGCGCACCATGCGCAATGCCCATGGACGGCGCATTGCGCTTAGCCGTCCCTCACACGCAACCATCGAACGTCTTGAGCAGGAAATTGCAGAGCTGCGTGCGAAGACTATGCTGGATGAAGCAGGGCAGGCGCGCCTTGCGGAACTGGAGCCGCAACTGGAGGCGCTGTTGCGCAAGATGCGCATCGTGCCATATATCGATCCGGTGGATATTCGTTACAACCGGTATGAAAAGCGGCCAAACCCCAACACCCAGGCGGTCATGTTTTGTCTGATGGATGTGTCCGGATCGATGGGCGAGCGGGAAAAAGATCTGGCCAAGCGGTTTTTCATGCTGCTGCATCTGTTTCTGGAGCGGCGGTACAAGCGCATTGAGGTGGTGTTCATCCGCCACACCCATCATGCCGAAGAGGTTGACGAGCAGACTTTTTTCTACAGTCCCGAAACCGGCGGCACCGTGGTCAGCACAGCACTGGTGGAAATGCAGCGCATCGTCAAGGAACGGTTTCCCACGGGTGAATGGAACATTTATGCGGCCCAGGCATCCGACGGTGAAAACTTTTCCGGCGATTCCGAGCGCTGCCATGACCTGATGGTAAAGGAAATCATGCCGCTGGTGCAGTATTACGCCTATATCGAAATACTCGATGAACGCGAATTTGACATTTTCCAGGACGCGCGTTCGGGCGCCGCCTTGTGGCGCGCCTATGGCGAAGTTGCGGATGGCTGGCGGAATTTCGCCATGAAACGCATCGCCAAACCCGGCGACATTTATCCTGTTTTCCGTGAACTGTTTGCCCATAAAGCCAAAGAAGGCGTCAGGTAACGGGAAGATTTTTTGAAAACTAGGTGGTGACACGGTCATGATCAGTAAAGCCAGCAGCATTTTGCTCTATGATGGATCGGACTGGAATTTTCCAACCCTGGAAAAAACCTACAAGGCGATTGAACAGATCGCCCTTGAAGATCTGGGCCTGGATGTGTACCGCAACCAGATCGAAATCATATCTTCCGAACAGATGCTGGACGCGTATTCATCCGTCGGCATGCCGCTGATGTATCAGCACTGGTCGTTCGGCAAACGTTTCGCGCGTGATGAAATGATGTACCGCAAGGGTTATCAGGGGCTGGCCTATGAGATCGTCATCAATTCCAATCCCTGCATCAGTTATAACATGGAAGAAAACACCATGCCGATGCAGACACTGGTGATGGCGCATGCGGCGTTTGGGCATAATCATTTTTTCAAAAACAACTATCTGTTTCGTCAATGGACGGATGCCGATGGGATTCTGGAATATCTGCAATTCGCCAAAAGCTATATTGCGAAATGCGAGGAGAAACACGGGGCGCAATCGGTGGAGGAAATTCTGGATGCAGCCCATGCCCTGATGGATCATGGTGTGTTCCGCTATCGCCGCCCGCCGCCGCTATCGACGCGCGAGGAAGAAAGCAAGCGCCGCGCCCGCGAAGACTATGAAGCGCGGACATTCAACGACCTGTGGCGCACCCTGCCCCCCAGGGGTAAGGATACTGTTGCGAGCGAAAGTGCAGAAGAGCATGAGCAGCGCCGCAAAATTCTGAAGCTGCCGCAGGAAAATATTCTGTATTTTCTGGAAAAATACAGCCCGGTTCTGGAAACCTGGCAGCGTGAGCTTTTGCATATTGTACGTACCATCGCGCAATATTTTTACCCGCAAAAACAGACCAAGGTGATGAATGAAGGCTGCGCATCTTTTGTGCATTATTACATTGCCAACAAGCTTTATGATCAGGGCCGTATCAGTGAAGGCGCGCTGCTGGAAATTCTGCACAGTCATTCCAGTGTGGTGATGCAGCCAGCCTATGATGATCCGCGCTATAGCGGCATGAACCCTTATGCGCTGGGCTTTGAGATGATGTGCGACATTCAACGTATCTGCACCGAGCCGACGGACGAGGACCGGGAATGGTTTCCCGATCTTGCAGGCAGTGGCGACTGGCGGTCGGCGCTGCGCTATGCCTGGGCGAATTACCGTGATGAATCTTTCATTCTGCAATATCTCAGCCCGCATCTGATGCGTAAATTCCGCATGTTCCTGATCACGGATGATGAAAATGAAAGTCAGTACAAGGTGTCAGGCATTCATGACGAGGCCGGTTTTCGCAAGGTGCGTGCGGCCCTCGCGCGGTCCTACGAAATTGGACGGCTTGACCCGGACATTCAGGTGGTTGACGCCGATCTGAAAGGCGACCGCTGCCTTACGTTGCGGCATCTGGCGCTGGACAGGATTCCGCTGGAAACCAAAGAGCGTGACCAGGCGTTGAAACATTTGCGGCGGCTATGGGGGTATGATGTCAGCATTGAAAGTGTTGACCGCGATACCGGCGCGCTGATCTCCGAAGCGCGGCTGACGGCTGATCGGCTGGAGGCGAGCATCCGATAGATCGACTTCTGTTTAGATTGAATCACAAACTTATACTTCGTCATCGCTGTAAGAGTTAGGTAATTCGCTGACAGGAAATCTGGGTTAAGTGAAAGTTCGAAGACTAAAGAAGAGTGTCACCCCGGATTTATTCCGGGGTCCATGTGCTTGCCCTCGGGCCGGCGAACCCGGTCCCGGGGGAGCCACACGCAAGGGCCTCAGTTTGGAACCCTGGACCCCGGAATAAATCCGGGGTGACAGCGTTTTTTAAGTCCATTAACTTCACAATCCTGTCAGCGAATTACCTAACTCTTACACTTGGGAAATGAGAAACTTGCCGGTTATGAGGACAGGTTTCGCCTGCGCCAGGGAAATTATCGTATCATTTATGCGGCCGATGATCATGTCCGGTCAATTGAGATCGTTAAGATTGGTCATCGTCGAGAGATTTATCGGTAGAAAGCCGTCTATCTGCTGTTGACTCCTGAGCCCCTCCCCGCCATATTCCGCCACCTTTAGAGTTGGAGACTATTTTGGAGATTCAGGAAGCCCTTACCTTTGATGATGTACTCCTGAAGCCTGCTGCCTCGAATGTGCTTCCGGCACAGGCGGACACCAGAACCCGGCTGACCAAAGAGATTTCCCTTAATATTCCGCTGATTTCCGCCGCCATGGACACGGTGACCGAGGCGCGTCTGGCCATTGCCATGGCCCAGGAGGGCGGCATCGGGGTGTTGCACCGCAACCTGACGCCCCAGCAACAGGCCGAGCATGTCCGCCAGGTCAAGAAATTCGAATCCGGCATGGTGGTCAATCCGCTGACCCTGCCGCCGACAGCGACCCTCGGGGATGCGCAGCATCTGATGCAGGTGCATCATTTCTCCGGCTTTCCGGTGGTTGAACAGAAAACCGGCAAGCTGCTGGGCATATTGACCAATCGCGACGTGCGCTTTGCGGTCGATCCCTCGCAGCCGATCAGCGAGCTGATGACCAGCGTCGGGCTGGTGACCGTGAACGAGGATGTGGACAGCGATACCGCGAAGAAACTGCTGCATCAGAACCGGCTGGAAAAACTGCTGGTGGTGGACAAGAATTACCGCTGTATCGGGCTGATCACCGTCAAGGATATGGAAAAGGCCCGCCTGCACCCCAATGCCTGCAAGGACGACAAGGGCCGCCTGCGCGTGGCCGCCGCCACGACCACGGGCGACGACGGCTTTGCCCGCGCCGAGGCGCTGGTGGACGCCCAGGCCGATCTGATCGTGGTGGATACGGCGCATGGCCATAATGACCGGGTACTGGAACAGGTGCGGCGCATCAAGCGGCTGAGCAACAGCATTCAGGTGGTGGCCGGCAACATCGCCACGGGCGATGCCGCGCTGGCGCTGATTGATGCGGGCGCGGATGCGTTGAAGGTTGGCATTGGCCCCGGTTCCATCTGCACGACGCGCATGGTGGCCGGTGTGGGGGTGCCGCAACTGACCGCCATCATGGATGTGGCGGAAGTGGCGCGCAAATATGGCATTCCGGTGATTGCCGATGGCGGCATCAAACTGTCGGGTGATCTGGCCAAGGCGATTGCGGCAGGCGCCGACTGCGCGATGATCGGATCGCTGTTTGCAGGTACGGACGAAAGCCCCGGCGAAGTGTTCCTGTTTCAGGGGCGCAGCTATAAGGCCTATCGCGGCATGGGATCGCTCGGCGCCATGGCGCGCGGATCGGCTGATCGTTATTTTCAGGAAGACATCAAGGACACGCTGAAACTGGTGCCCGAGGGCGTTGAAGGGCAGGTGCCCTATAAAGGCCCGTTGCAAAACATTACCCATCAATTGGTCGGCGGCTTGCGCGCGGCCATGGGCTATACCGGCAATGCGACCATCGCCGACATGCAGACCAGGGCGAAATTTATCCGCATCAGTGGTGCTGGACTGGCCGAAGGCCATGTGCATGATGTGGCCATCACGCGCGAGCCGCCCAATTACCCCATCGGCAATCGATGACCCCGGCGGCACGGGTAAAATCCGCCATTGATATTCTGGAAGCCCTGCTGCCATCGGCCAAACCGGCGGATCGCTTTTTGAATGAATGGGCGCGGGCCAACCGTTATGCGGGCTCAAAAGACCGCCACGCCATATTCGAGCTTGTCTATTGCGTGTTACGGCGGCGCGCGGAATTTGCCTTTGCCAGTGGGCATGACGATGCGCGCAGCCTTGTGCTGGCGGCGCTGAAACTGGAAGATGCGCAGACGCTTGAACAGGTGGATGCGCTGTTTGCGGGCGATAAATATTCTGCGGCGGCGCTGAGCGAAGACGAGCGCGCGGCCTATGCGCGCGGCGCAGATGATGCGGCGCCGCCCGATTGGGTGCGGGGGAATTTTCCGCAATGGCTGGAAGGCGCGCTGCGCGATAGCCTCCCAGATGTGCTGGCCGAGATGCGCGCTTTATCGGTGCGCGCGCCGCTGGACCTGCGGGTGAACCGCCTGAAGGGGACGCGCGAGAAAGCGCTGGCGGCGCTGGCGCAGGAAAATATTGCTGCTGTCGCGTCGCCCCTGTCGCCTGATGGTATTCGCGTCACCGGGCGTGCGCGTATTACTGGCGCTGCGGCATTCACCCGTGGCCTTGTTGAGGTGCAGGACGAAGGCTCGCAACTCGCGGCGCTGCTGGTCTGCGCGCAGCCGGGCCAGCAGGTAGTGGATTACTGCGCGGGCGGCGGCGGCAAAAGCCTTGCGATTGCAGCCGTCATGGAGAATCGTGGACAGATACATGCGTTTGACGCAATCCCCGGCCGCCTGAAAGCCATGCCGGATCGCATGAGCCGCGCGGGCGCACATAATATTCAGATCGCGGGAAATCCCGAACCTGCATTGGCGGCGCTAAAGGGCCGCGCGCAGCGTGTGGTGCTGGACGTACCATGCAGCGGTACGGGCGCGTGGCGGCGCAACCCCGACGCCAAATGGCGGCTGACGCCAGAGGCGCTGGCGCGGCACATGGCGGCGCAGGACGCCGTGCTGCGCCAGGGTGCGGATCTGGTGGCGCCCGGCGGGCGGCTGGTTTACATCACCTGTTCGCTGTTACGGTGCGAAAACGCCGATAGAATAAATGCGTTTCTGGCAGGCGATGATCGTTTTCGCATCCTGCCCGCAGCGGCGATCTGGGCCGAGGGCGTGGGGTCGCAATTGCCGGATTTTATTGCGCCGGACGCGCCTCACATCATTCTGACCCCCGCCCGTTCCGGAACCGACGGGTTTTTCATCTGCGCCATGGAGCGGCGCGCATAGGCGCGGAATTGTCATGACGGATCGTGTACTGATTATTGATTTTGGATCACAGGTGACGCAACTGATTGCGCGCCGGGTGCGTGAGAGCGGTGTCTATTGCGAAATCATTCCGTATAATAAAGTGGATGCGATCCTCGACAGTTTTGCGCCGAAGGCGATAATTTTATCGGGTGGTCCTGCAAGCGTAATTAAAACCGGAACGCCACGCATTCCCGGCCGGGTGTTCACCTATGGCGTGCCGGTGCTGGGTATCTGCTACGGCCAGCAGGCCATGTGCGCGCAACTGGGGGGTATCGTCGAAGCGGGAACCGAGCGTGAATTTGGCCGCGCCGAACTGGAAATAAAAGACGCCAGCGATCTGTTCGATGGGGTGTGGCAAATGGGAACGCGCCAGCAGGTATGGATGAGCCATGGCGACCGGGTGGTGGCGTTGCCCTCTGGTTTTCGTGCGGTGGGCGTCAGCGCGAATGCGCCGTTCGCGGCCATCGCTGATGAAGCGCGGCATTTTTATGGGGTGCAGTTTCATCCCGAAGTCGTACACACGCCGGATGGCGCGAAGCTGCTGCATAACTTTATTCACAAGATTGCGCGATGCCGCGGCGACTGGACCATGGCGGCGTTTCGCGAAACCGAAATCGCCAGGGTGCGCGCACAGGTGGGCAAGGGCAGGGTGATCTGCGGTCTGTCCGGCGGCGTTGATAGTTCCGTTGTGGCGGTGCTGCTGCATGAAGCGATTGGCGCGCAACTGACCTGCGTGTTTGTCGATACCGGCCTGATGCGCAGCGGCGAAGCCGAAGAAGTGGTGCGGCTGTTCCGCGATCATTACAATATTCATCTTGTGCACCGCGAGGCGTCGGATTTATTTCTGTCGCGCCTTGAGGGCGTCAGCGACCCGGAACAAAAACGTAAAATTATCGGTGCGACTTTCATTGATATCTTTGACGAAGAAGCCACGAATATCGGCGGCGCGGATTTTCTGGCCCAGGGCACGCTGTATCCGGACGTGATCGAAAGCGTGTCGTTCGACGGCGGGCCGAGCGTGACCATAAAATCGCATCATAATGTCGGCGGCCTGCCGGAACGCATGCGCATGAAACTGGTCGAACCGCTGCGCGAACTGTTCAAGGACGAAGTGCGCGTGCTGGGCCGCGAGCTTGGCCTGCCTGAAAGTTTTGTCGGGCGCCATCCGTTTCCAGGCCCGGGCCTGGCGATCCGCGTGCCGGGCGAAATCACGGCGGAGAAACTGGCCATTCTGCGCAAGGCGGACGCCATATACATCGAAGAAATCCGCAAGGCCGGCCTGTACAATGAAATCTGGCAGGCCTTCGCCGTGCTGCTGCCCGTAAAAACCGTCGGCGTTATGGGCGACGAACGTTCCTACGAATATGTCTGCGCGCTCCGCGCCGTGACCTCAACCGACGGCATGACTGCGGATTATTATCCGTTCGAGCATAGCTTTTTAGGCGCCATCGCCACCCGCATCATCAACGAAGTGCGGGGTATTAATCGCGTCGTGTACGACATCACCTCAAAACCACCGGGAACAATCGAGTGGGAATGATTCTCGCCTATCCGAGGGTATCCGAAGCCACGCTATAATTCGATATAACCCGCTGATAATAAACAACAAATACGTCAAAACCTATCGATATCTATCGGTGCGCAGACTTCACGTCCGACGTATCGGCTGACGGTCTTCGATCCATTGCGCTTCACAGAATTTGAAAGTACCGTCAACGTCACAAGGCGAAGTGACGGTATTTTATTTTCTCTAATGTCCTGTTAATAAAAGAAAATACTGCCTCTTATCTCGCCAAAATGTGCTGACGGTATTTTAGAAGGAGGCGTGGCAATGTTGACGGACGTGGCCCTTAAGGCCCTGAAACCCAGAGAAAAACCCTACAAGGTGACGGATCGGGATGGGATGTACGTCCACGTCACACCGACCGGCGGTCTCTCCTTTCGACTGGATTACAGGTTACACGGCCGCCGGGAGACGGTTCATTTCGGTAAGTACGGACCCGCCGGATTGTCGCTGGCTCGGGCCAGAGAGAAGTGCATTGACGCAAGGCGGGCCATCAGTGAGGGCGTCTCTCCGGCTATTGAAAAGCAGCGCGAGAAGCGACGTCTGAAAGAGGCCAAGAGCTTCGGCGAATTTGGCGAAAAATTTCTCTCCTCCGCGCCGATGGCGGACAGCACCCGCGCAATGCGTCGTTCGATCTTCGAACGTGAGTTGCTCCCCGTTTGGCGTAACCGATTGCTTACCGAAATCACGCCAAACGACCTGCGGGCATACTGCGGTACGATCGTGGACCGTGGCGCGCCGGCGACGGCGATCCATGTGCGCGATATTCTCAAGCAGATATATGGCTTCGCCATTTTGCATGGCGAGAAGGTCGCCAATCCGGCTGATGAAGTGGGACCGGCTGCGATCGCCACTTTTGTTCCACGGGACCGGTCGCTCTCACCGGCGGAGATCCGGGTGATGCTCAATCAGTTGGAGCATGTTGCGACTCTGCCGACCATTAGGTTGGGGATGCGGCTTTTTCTGTTGACGATGGTGCGTAAAAGCGAGCTGCAGGATGCGATCTGGGACGAGGTCGATTTCGAGAATGCGGTTTGGACGATCCCGAAGGAGCGAATGAAACGCTCGAAGGCGCATAACGTCTACATGTCCCAGCAAGTCCTCGACATCATGATCGCACTGAAAACGTGTGCCGGCAACTCGAAGTTTCTGTTGCCGTCTCGATACGATGCCGATGCACCCATGTCCCGGGCGACGTTCAATCGCGTCACATATTCCGTTGTCGAGCGTGCGAAGCAGGGAGGCCTACCGCTCGAGGCGTTCACGGTGCATGACCTGCGTCGGACAGGTTCGACGCTTCTCAATGAGCTGGGCTTCAATAGCGATTGGATCGAGAAATGCTTGGCACACGAAGACGGTCGTTCATCGCGCGGGGTCTACAACAAGGCTGAGTATGAGATGCAGCGCCGTCATATGATGCAGGAATGGTCGGATATAGTAGACGCGTGGGTGGCAGGCCAGAAGCGGGCTGTCGTCCTTATGCCCCCGTCGATGCCTGTTTTTGATCCCGACCCGAGCCTTTGACCGGTCGCGTGCGGCGTTGTTTGACGTCAGGATGCTGTGCCCGATTGATGGGGATAGAGCGTCGCGACGCCAGCCAGGCTTCCACTTCGCCCAAGTCCCAGACGACGCATCTTGGGGAGAGAGCAAAGCGCCGCGGAAACTCACCGCGTTGTTCCATTTCGTATATCGTGCTGTCGGCGAGCGGAACTATCTCGCGCAGTTGCTGTCGACGGATGGTCCGCCTGATTGGAATGTCACTTCGGTGAGCCATCATCGTCCCCTCAGTTCGTCTTCTTGAGGAAATGAGCGCGATAGGCCCCGAAAGGGAAGGGAGCAAATTCAGATGTCGGATAGCAGGATACTGTGGCGTACAAATAGAAAGACTCTGGCCTGGCGATCAATGCACCCATCTCTTAAAAAGCTGTGGCACTCCGAAGGCAGAGGTCACAAGTTCGAATCTTGTCGGGTGCGCCAATTCAATCAATAAAATCAAATATTTATGAATTCGCGTTTTGACGCGAACCAAGGGATGATCGGTCGCGGAAGCACCACGGAAGCAGCATAATCTCATTTGTGTCACAGACGCGCCAAATTGGAAAAGCGCGCGATGAGTCGTGCATGCGGAACTTGCCAAGGTTAGGGTCGTGAGTTCGAATCTCATCGCCCGCTCCAGATTTTATTAATGAATTCAATGTATTAAATATAGCCCTTCGGGGCCGTTTTTTGTTTAGAGTGCTCGTTGTGTGGCACATTCTGAGCAAATTCTATGCATCTGACAGAAAGTCGCCGGATACGATGTCGTGGTTTGGCGCGCACCAGCTATGGCAGCCCGCAGGAAATGGAGGCTGGAAATACACCATGAATAAAAACCTGATGATGGCCATTGCAGTGTTATACCAAGGGCCTTGTTATTTGACTCACCGTCCTGAGCGAAGCGAAGGATATTGTTGAAATAGGTTGGGATTCTTCGCTTCGCTCAGATGACAAAGAGTGGGATTACAGGGCCGTTGGTATTAGTGCTCAGCGCCTGCGTGTCGCAGCCGCCAAAAGCACTGGATCAGAAACTTCAAGGTTCACATGCGACAGAAAGAAAAGAAGTACTTCGGCGGGCATGTTTGAATGAAGCTTCGTGACCGATTTACCACTCCCGCGCCTACAAGCAAGGAAAAGTAAGAATTAGGCGGCGCCTTGAAAACAGCTATAACCCGGAAGTAATTTAAGTTCCGTGTCCGGAGCGTTTATCCAGTTTCTCATGCAGTACGCGGTGTGTCCCGCATTCTCCGGCGACCGAGCATTCGCCGCATACGAAATTATCGGCCTTGCGCATATCCTTGATGGAGACGTGGGCGCCATCGACCATAATACCCTGATCGCGCAATGTTTGCAGGGTGCGTGAGAAAGTTTCCTTTTCTATGTGCAGGCGCGAGGCGATCAAGGCTTTGGTGTAGGGCAGTTCAAACCCATGCGGATCGAAATTGTACAGCACACAGAGTTTTTGCAGATAGCAGGCCACCATTTGGGCGGCCGACATGGTCGTAAGATGTTCTACGTCTACCTGCGCGCTATGCAGCCGGTCAGCGATGCTGGCCAATAATTTTTCCGCGATATGATCGAAGTCTTTGAGATGTTCGCGCATCCAGGAAATCGGAATTTCAAGCAGTGAACAATCATCGGCGGCGCGCGCATTCATAGTATGAATGCTTTGCCGGGCAATTACTTCATCGGCGTTAATGCTATCCCCGGCGATGAGAATATCATTGGTGATCTCTTGTCCGCCCGGCGTCTCACGGAAGACTTGCATGGCGCCCCGGCAGATCACGTAAAAATGCGTAATTTTACCGCCGTGCATAAACAGGAATTGCCCGCGATTGCAGCTAATTATCCGGCTGTTTCGAACAAGAACCGCGCCATCATCCTGCGAAAGATCAGAAAACAAGGGAAGCGCCCTGAGTGTATCCAGCGTAATGGTCATTTTATCCCCCAGGATTAAAATACCGGTGTAGGGTGTATAAGATACCAGTGTAGGGTATATGAGTCTACCCTCACGAATAAACCGTCAATACCAGGGGTGCGCCATGTGCTTCTCAGCAGAGGTGAGTTTTGCCGCCGCCGCCATTCTCCTGCCTGCGGGCGTGGCGGCGATCCTGCGCGCCTATAGGACAGATCGCCGCTACGTTCCCATCGCTGCACTCCCCCTGTTGTTTGGCGTGCAGCAGATGTTTGAAGGCGCGGTATGGATGTCAAACGGAACCCCTGGCCTGGTGGAGCAATTTTCGCTCGCCTACATGTTTTTTTCCTGGCTGGCGTGGCCGGTATGGACGCCATTCTCGGTTTATTTCCTGGAGCCTGCACGGCGCAGGCCGCTGTTTGTCATCTTCGCAATTTTTGGCGGCATTCTTGGCGGGGCGCAATATTTTCCGTATTTCGCCCATGACAACTGGCTGGTCACGAAATTTCTGGGGCAGGCAATAAGTTACGAGGGCAATGAAATATTTGATTACATCATCGGACGCCAGGCCACTTATATGCTCTATATAACCTTCGTAATCGGACCGCTATTGCTGTCCTCACATTCAAACATCCGAATTTTTGGCTTGCTGGTTTTTACCGTGCTGGTCATCACTTATATATTTTTCGCTTATGCCTACATATCGGTATTTTGTTTCGGGGGCGGGCTGATGTCGCTCTATCTGGTTTGGATGATATTTGACGGAGGCAGGCAATCTATAAACACAGCAAGGTCAGCATAGATTGCCGCCGCATTGGTGTAACTTCATAGGAGAATAACGATGATGAGTCACATGATGGTTGGTTACGGCTTCAGTCACTGGCTGATGTTCGCATTAATGGTGGCGGCAGTTCTGTATCCGGTTGGCAGAATCCTTGGCCGTATCGGCCTGTCGCCATTCTGGTCCGTTCTCGCCCTCATCCCATTCATAAACCTGGTATCACTCTGGGTTCTTGCTTTCACGGAGTGGCCGCGTGGCGGCGGCAAAAGTGATGCCTAGAGATCACCTGCGCACGATGTAGCACCGGTTGATCTATGTGGAGCGGAAGTTTCGTTTTTGGCGATATGTGGGCGGGATATCGCGGACCAGCGCACGATACGTCCGAACACGCGCATCTCGCCGTGCAGATCGCTCTAGGCATCAGAGATCCCGTGCAGATTGAAGCTCAGGGCTCTATGCTCTCGGCATCCTCTATGATGATCAGACCACGAACGCGACACCGGCTGGCCGGAACCGGTAAAGAATCGCTGCTGATTTTTATTGAGCCTCAATCAAACATTGGCAGAGCGTTGCTTCACTCGATGGGATCCGCTGAGATGTGCACAGCATCAGATTTGATTGCAGACACTCTTCGCAAAGCAGACTCGACTCTGGAAGCCATGGAGCAACTGGCAATAAGCCTCGTAGGTCCTGCGAATTGGCACGATGATCGTGTTGCAACCGCCATACGCGTCCTTGCGAGCGAGCCGGGACCACACGCAATCCACAAAGCTGCGGCTGCGGTGGGGCTTTCGCCATCGCGTTTGAGGGCGCTCACGCGCGCAGAGACGGGCGCGCCATTGTCGCAATGGCTGCTTTGGCGAAAACTCGAGCAAGCTGCCCTGGCGATCTCGACAGGAGCTTCGCTTGCTGAGGCCGCGCACGCTGGAGGGTTTGCGGATCAGCCGCATTTTTCGCGAACGATGCGCCGCATGTTTGGCCTGACGCCAGGCGCCGCTGCTATTGCGCTACGCTAACGAATAGATAGCCAGAACACTCCTATGCTGGTTTCGCCGCTGTGTAGATTGAGATTGAGCCGGTGGGCGTCTGAATCACTTTCGTTTCCGTGACGTCTGCAAAACCAGCGTGAGCAATTAACTGCGGAAGCATGCCATCGGCGTTAGGTTGAGTGGATTCGAACCCATCTGTTACTTGAACCTGCAAAAAAAGTAATCGCATCAGGTGTGTGCGTTGCAGCCCATAATCAGCGATATGCAGTGTGCCATGTGATCGAAGACTGGCATACATTGCAGCAAGAATTGCCTTTTTCATTGGAATAGAACAGTGGTGCAGCATCAGACTAGAAATTACCTTATCCGCGCCCGCCACACCAACAAGTTGGGTCGCCCGATCTCCCATGCCTTCGACATATTCGAGCACCACTCCTGCTGCTTCGGCTTTGGCCTTCGCAAACCTGAGCACATCAGGATCCGGATCAAGCGCAATAACACGTGCGCCAGGCGCAGTACGCTTAATAATGATAGCCTGCGTGCCGGTACCAGCGCCAACGTCGAGAATAACTTCGCCATCCTTTGGATCAATTGCAGCAAGCAGCGCCGCGCGCCAGCGTTTCTCACGCGTCATCAAGGCGATAACGCGATCATATTGGCCTGTTAATGCCGCACTGCCGAGAGCAGGAACAAAATCATGATCAGTCAATGTTATTAACCTCCCCTGAGTATATCAGCCCTAAATATGCCGGATTCGAATCATGCGTCTTGAACGAAATGACTGCGGCCCCTCTGGGCGGTGTTGAATTTGATGGGAAAATGATGATGAAGCACATGATGGTTGAATAGGGCCTGAGTCACTGGCTGATCTTCACCGTTGTGGTTGCCGCCGTGTTCCCGCTTTTACCGGGTGGCCGCGCGGACGTTGTCCCGGGTAATATCCAGTCAGACTGAACCAATTGATTCAGTCTGACTGAATAAAGTTGTTCCCGATTTCAAGTGGCAATAGCAGCTTCTAAAACCACAACCGGATGCCAGCGACGAGCGAAGGGATTTCGGCATCCTCGCTGTTACTGCGCGCGATGTCCGCGGTTTGTCCCAGCTTGCGTTCCCAGTTGACGCCGATATAAGGGGCGAATTCGCGCCTTATTTCATAACGCAGCCTGAGGCCAATCTCGATGTCATTGATCCCCGAACCAATGCCGCGCTCCTCCACATCCTGCGCCGCCAGATTGATCTCAAATGCCGGTTGCAGAATCAGACGTTGCGTCAGCAGCAACTCATATTCGGCGCTGAAGCGGGCGGTCACTTCGCCTTCATTGCTGAGAAACAGCGCCGCATCGGTTTCAAAATAATAGGGGGCAAGACCCTGAATACCTAGCACGGCGTAGCCGCGCCGCGGGTGTGGTTCGGGGTCAAAGCGCACACCCGCCTGGACATCGAAAAAATCCGTAAGCAGACGGCTGTATAATAGCTGCGCCTCGGCGTCCTCGAGCTTGCCGCCGGTGCGCTTTGCACCCTCGGTTTTCAGCCACAGCTTGTCATAGTCGCCGCCAACCCAGCCTTGTGCGTCCCATTTCAAACTGTCCCGGCCATCGTGAGCGCGATATTCAAACTGGTCCGCCTGAAAGAAAATGTAATTCGGCTCGTGTTCTTCCATCGCGGAAGCTTCTGTTGTCAGTATGCAGAACAGAATCATGAAACCCGCGCCGCGCCTATTCATGACCCGTCTCCATATTGGCGGCAACCGGGCCTTCAACGATCACCTTGCGCATCATGCCGGTCGCCATGTGATACAGCAGATGGCAGTGAAACGCCCATTCGCCCATGGCGTCGGCAGGCACATCGACGCTCAGTGATTGTCCAGGCGGCACATTGACCACATGTTTGAGCGGATTGAACTTTTTTTGGCCTACGTCCAGTTGCATCCACATGCCATGCAAATGCATCGGGTGGTTCATCATGGTCTGGTTGACGAAGGTGAAGCGCACCCGCTCGCCATATTTCAGGCGGATGGGATCGGCTTCGGAAAATTTCTTGCCGTCGAACGACCAGAAATAACGCTGCATATTGCCGGTCAGCTTCATCTCAATCTCGCGGTCCGGCGCGCGGTACGAAGCATACGGAACCATGGCTTTCAGATCGCCATAGACCAGAACCTTGCCGCCCGCCTTTGCCGCCTTGGGCGTAAGGCCGCTTTGCATGCCGGACATGTCCATCCCCGCCATATCCATGCCGGGCATTGCGCCGTGATCCATTCCCTCCATCCCCGCCATGGACCCATGGTCCATCCCCGGCATTGATGTTTCTTCCTTACCCGCTTTATCCGCGCCCGGCGCCGCCCCATGATCCATGGCGCCCATATCCATGCCCATATCTGTCATGGTCAGTTGCGGGCGCGGGCGCAAGCTGGGAATTTCCCCGCTCATGCCCTCTTTGGGGGCCAGCGTTGCCCGCGCATAGCCGGTGCGGTCCAGCGATTCGGCGAAGATCGTGAAGGCCTTTTCTTCCTCAGGCTGAACAATCACGTCATAGGTTTCGGCCACCGCGATGCGCAATTCATCCACCGGAACCGGCTGCACATTATTGCCATCGGCCTGCACCAGTGTCATTTTCAGGCCTGGAATGCGCACGTCGAAATAGCTCATCGCCGAACCGTTGATGAGGCGCAGCCGCACCCGCTCGCCCGGTTTGAACAGGCCGGTCCAGTTTTGCCCCGCACTCTTGCCGTTGACCAGAAATGTATAGCCGCTGACATCGGAAATATCCGTGGGGGTCATGCGCATTTGCCCCCATGCGGCGCGGTCTTTCAGGGTTGCCCCCAGTCCCATTTCCGAAACATCCCTGAAGAAGGTTGCAACGGTGCGTCGGCCATATTGATAATAATCACTGCTTTTCTTTAGATGGCCAAGGATGGCTTCGGGCTTTTCACCCGCCCAGTCCGACAGCATCACCACATAGTCGCGGTCATATCTGAACGGCTCGCGCTTGGTTGGCGCGATCACCAGCGGGCCATATATGCCGTCCTGTTCCTGCAGGCCGGAATGGCTGTGATACCAATAGGTGCCGGCCTGCTTGATTTTGAAATTATAGGTAAAGGTCTCGCCCGGCTTGATGCCGGGAAAGCTGATGCCCGGCACCCCGTCCTGGGTAAAGGGCACCAGAACCCCGTGCCAGTGCAGCGATGTGTCCGTGTTCATCCTGTTCGTGACGTTGATGGTCACCTCCTCGCCCTCGGTAAAGCGCAGGGTGGGACCGGGAATCTGTCCATTGATCGCCATGACCTGACGTTCTCGCCCGTTGAACCCGGCGCGCATCCCGTCAATAGTCAGGTTGTAGGTTCCGGCGAACGCGCCGGAACCAGTGATCAGCGTGAAGAATGTTGCAAGCCCAAACCAAAATCTACGCATGATCATCCCTTTCATTTACTAAAATCAATGCGGCCCAACATGCCGGACTCGTAGTGCCCCGGCATGTTGCAGGCGAATTCAATTTGCATGGCCCTGGTGAATTTCCACACCATTTCCCTGCTTTCACCTGGCGCCAGCATGACGGTGTTGGGATCGTCATGGCGCATGGCCATGCCCTCGGCTTTTTTGGCGTCGCCCATCTCCATTTTGGAATGGTCCATTTTGCTCATGTCCATTTTGGAATGGTCCATGTTCATCTTCTCCGGGTTGACGCCGGTTGGGGTGATCATCCCCATCTCCATCATCTCCGCCATTTCCTTGCGATGCTCCGCATGTTCGGCCAGGGTGTCAATGCTGAACTCGTGCAGCAATTCGCCGCTGTTTTTCAGTACAAAGCGAACGGTTTCGCCAGCTTTCACGGTGATATTATCCGGTTCATAGTAATTGTCGGCCAAATTGACTGTGATGGTGCGGGCGGCTTCAGAAGCCTTGCCGGGTGAACCAAATGCGTAAGCATGACCGGCAGCGGCAAGCGCCGTAGCGCCAGGGCTTGAAACGGCAATGCCTATAATAACGGCCAGGGGAAAATATGTCGGATTCATGGTGTGTCCTTGCATTGATAGGTGATCGGCCTGACCCGCGCATTAGCGCGGCAGTTGAGCCGGAAAATCTGGGAATGTTTAGCGGTGTGCGCGGATCAGGCGCGGCGTGGCGGATGAAACGGCGGCTCGCCGCGATGCATGGCCGTGATGCGGTCCAATAAAGGCGCAACGCATTCTGTCACGCGCAACCTTACTTGAGCCGGGGGACGCTCATTCATAATGACCGGCACACAAGCCAGCATGCAGCAGGCCCCATCGGCTTTGGCGTCATCTTGCGAATGATCAGGCGTTTGATGATGGGATACAGCTGGATGCGCGTGCGCAGCGTCTGTTTTCATATGATTCATATGGGCTGAAGCCGGAGACGGCCCCATCAGGGCGCTCACCACCAGCGAAACGGCAAAGGCGATAATAATGCCTACGGACCACCGCACGGTACAACAGCCTCCTTAAGGCTTCAAAATAATGCCTTGTGTAATATCTAATGGATGGAGGCGCTGATGGCAAGTACATGCTGGCGCACACTTCCCGGTAATACCAAAAATGAGTTACGGTAGCGGGACAGCCGAAGAACACCGGCAGCTTGATTTGGATCAACGACTTCTACCGGCTAAGGTGTTACTAATAGCGGTGCTTTATATCAGCCAGGAGGGTTTTCGTGATCCGCACATTTTCCCCCCGCGCCCGCCAGATTTTTTTAATCCTGTTCTTCGCCATGGGACTGGTGGCCTGCGATATCAACGCCGTGCCGCGCTATGACGAGGAAACCAGGGCGGCGTGGAGCGAAGTGCTGAACCAGTATCAGCGGCGCGCCGATCTGGTGCCGAATCTGGTCGAAACGGTTGCGGGCTTCGCGCGGCAGGAAAAAGAAACCCTCACGGCGGTGGTGGAGGCGCGCAGCAAGGCGACACAGATGCAGTTGCCGCCAGATATTCTGAATAATCCCGAGGCGTTCAGGCAGTTTCAGCAAAGCCAGGCGGCCCTTGGCGGCGCCCTGGCGCGCCTGCTGGTGGTGGTGGAAAAATATCCCGACCTGAAATCAAACCAGAATTTCCTTTCGCTGCAATCCCAGCTCGAAGGCACGGAAAACCGCATTACCGTTGCGCGGCGCGATTACATTCTTACAGTGCAGAAATATAATACCGAGCTGCGCACCATTCCCGGCCGCTGGGTCGCGGGCGTGCTGTATCCGGATGCAGAGGTCAAGCAGACCTTCGATATCGCCGAGCAGGCGAAAGAGGCTCCGAAGGTAAAGTTCTGATGGCGCGTTTTATCCGCGAATGGGGGACGGCCGCATGGGCCATTCGCGGCGTGGCGTTGCTGCTGTGCGCCATCCATGCCGTGGCGGGGCAGCCCGCCCTTGCCGCTGAACCCAAATTTCCCCAGCTTGCGGGCCGGGTGGTTGACGAGGCCGCGCTGCTTCCGGCGCCGGTGCGTGAGCGTATCACGGGCTGGCTTGCGGAATTTGAACGCGCCTCGAAGCGCCAGCTTGTCGTGGTGACGGTTAAAGACTTGCAGGGCTACCCGATCGAGGATTTCGGCTACCGGCTGGGTCGCGCCTGGGGGATTGGCGAAAAGGATAAAAATACCGGGGCCATTCTGCTTGTCGCACCGAAAGAGCGCGAAGTGCGCATTGAAGTTGGCTATGGCCTGGAGGGGGAACTGACCGACGCCATCAGCCGCGCCATTATAGAGAAAGATATTCTGCCCGCTTTCAAGGACGGCAATTATGAGCAGGGGATCATCAACGGAACCGCCGCCATATTGAAAGCGCTGGGCTGGGACGGCGCTACGCCCGGCGCCACGATCAACGCACCGGAAAGTGCGCAGGAAAGTGCGCAAGAACTTCCCCCCATACCGGTATTGATCCTCATCATCCTGTTTGTCATCTTTCGTTTTGGCCGGAATGCTGTTTTTGGCGGGCGGCACGGGCGTGGGGTGTGGGGCGCGCGTTCACGCGGCGGTTTTTCCGGAGGCGGCGGCTCGTTTGGCGGCGGCGGCGCCTCGGGGCGGTGGTGAACATGATGCGCAAACTGTCCGCCGAAGAACGCAACCGGATCGAGGCGGCGGTCACCGCAGCGGAAACCCGCACCAGCGCGGAATTCGCCGTGGTGGTGGCGCGGGCCAGCGATGACTATGCGCCGTTCCCCTTGCTGTGGGCGGGGCTGCTGGCGTTAGTGACCGGCGGCGTCATCGCCATTGCCGGGCCGATGACGAGCGTGAGCCTGGGCTTTGCGATTCAGGCGGGTGTCTTCATCGCCGCAGGCCTGTTGCTGCAACTAAAGAATTTGCGGCCTCGCCTGGCGCCGCCTGCAACTCAACGCGAATATGCCGCCCGCCTGGCAAAACTGCAATTCGCCAGCCTCGTCAATGAGCGGACCCATGGCGATGTTGGCGTGCTGTTATTCGTCTCCCTTGCCGAACGGTATGTTGAAATCCTGATTGACAACGGAATCGCCGCGCGCATTCCGCAAACGGCGTTTCAGAACATCATAGATGCATTCATCAATGAAGTTCACCAGGGGCGTATTGCCGCAGGCTTCATTGCGGCAATTGAAGCCTGCGCCGGGATTCTTGAGCAGCATTTTCCGGCCCGCCCGGAAGAGCCGGATGAAATCGCCAACAAGGTCACAGAAATTTAACCGGAAATCTTTCCGCTATTGATTTGAGTCAATGTGTCTATTGCGGCTGTCCCGATACCCTAACCCCCTTGGGGTAATTTTATGAACGCGGTTTGATTGCCCCGTTGGCCATAACGATCCACATATAGAGGAAAGGGCAAACGGCGATGACAATTGACGCAACATTTATCAGTGACGCTAGTTCCGCCATTCAGGATGACGTCCGCAGAAGTTCCGGAAGACCGGGGTCTCTGGCGGCGGCGGCGGCGCAAAAACTCCTGGCGAGTTTCTTTGGCAGGCTGGTCACCACCGGGCGGCTTACCCTTATCGACCCCTGGGGAACCGTGCACCATTTTGGGAAGGCGGAAACACCACACGTAACCGTCAGAGTAAGTACGGCCGCCGCCCTCTACAGGATATTGCTGCGACCGTATTTGTATGTAGGCGAGGCCTATATGGATGGCGCTCTCAGCATTGAGGAAGGCGGGCTGCGCGAGCTTTTATGCATTTGCACATCGAACCAGGATGCGCTGAACAACCACCCTATTGCTTTGGCTTTTGGCAGAGTTAGCAAGGCGTTGCGCAAGCTGCACCAGTTCAATCCGCAAAGCCGCTCGCGGTCTAACGTCGCGCATCATTATGATTTATCCGCAACACTGTACGACCTGTTCCTCGATGCGGACCGGCAATATTCCTGTGCCTACTTTCCAGAGGGCGATGAAAGCCTGGAAGAGGCGCAGCACAAGAAAAAGCAGCTGATCGCATCGAAGCTTCTGCTCAAACCCGGCCAGCGGGTGCTGGATATTGGCTGCGGCTGGGGCGGCATGGCGCTGCACCTTGCGCGCTCTGCTGGCGCGGATGTGACAGGCATTACCTTGTCGCAGGAGCAGTTAAGTGTGGCGCGGGAGCGGGCCGCCACCGCTGAATTGTCTGATCACGTCCGTTTCCTGTTGCGCGATTATCGTAATGAAGACGGCGCCTATGACCGGCTTGTGTCGGTTGGCATGTTCGAGCATGTCGGTGTCAATCATCACAGGCGTTTCTTTGAAAAATGCCGGGATCTGTTGAAGCCGGATGGCGTCGGGCTGTTGCACGCCATCGGGCGCATGGAGCCGCCGGACAGCACCAATTCCTGGATCAGGAAATATATTTTCCCTGGGGGCTATTGCCCGGCTTTATCGGAAGTGCTTGCGCCCATGGAACGCGCCGGTCTCTGGGTGACGGATATAGAGATATTGCGGCCGCACTATGCTGATACCCTGAGCCACTGGTGGGAACGTTTTCAGGCCAACCGCGACGCCATCAAGGCGCTGTATGACGAGCGCTTCTGCCGGATGTGGGAATTCTACCTGGCAAGTTGCGAGACATCATTCCGCACCGGTCCGATGATGGTGTTTCAGATTCAGTTCGCGCGGCATCGCGATGCCGTGCCGCGCTCGCGCAACTATCTTGGCTATGCGAATACCGCGCCTGCTGTCTGTACGACAGAAAAAAACTCACTGATAAATGATAGGAGGTTTGTACCATGAACAGTCTGTTATATTTTGCGCTATGGGCCGGTCTTATCTTTGTGATGATGCGCTTTGGCTGCGGCGCCCATGTTATGGGACATGGCGGACATCGCCATCGGCATAGGGACAGCGCACACGGGCAGATTCCGCCCGTGAATGACACGGATCCGGTGTGCGGCATGACAGTCGAAACCGCCACGGCGAAATCAAGCGCCCACAAAGGACATGTCTACTATTTCTGTTCGCAAACCTGCCGCGAAAAATTTGAAGCAGCCTCTGAGACTTACCTCAAAACCCCGCCCGCAACCCAAAAACCAATGGAGGCCCATCATGGCGCACATTGAAACTCGTCAGATACAGGTTGAAATGCATCCGGCACACGCCGTTCCGGCTATGGTCTCCGTCGTCGCATTCGGCATCAGCCTGAGCGTTTTCCTCGCAATCTCGTATGCGCTCTGCATCCTGTTCTATGTGCTTTTCCCCGGCACGGCAGAACAGCATGTCGTGCTTTCACTGTTCCTGCCCTGGCTCAAGGTTTTGACATTGCCAGGTTTTCTGCTCGGCCTTTTGGCGAGCATCGTCTGCGGCTGGTACATCACGCTGATCTTCTGCCCGCTCTATAATTACTTTACCGCGCGCGGGTTATGACCAAGCATATCCATTAGGGCCCAGCCGCGCGAGGGCATGTGGTCTACTTGCCCCCGGGCTTGCCGCCCATTTTCATGCCCACTGCGCCAGGCATTAACGGCATCAGCGCGTCGGCTTTTTGCTTCTGCTCCGGGGTCAGCGCCGCATACAGCACGGTGGCGGCGGGGCGGATTTTTTTCATTGTCTCCAGATGTTCGCTCAGTATGGCCTCGCTATCGGTCAGCCGCTCAATCCAGTTGCGTGGTTTTGCCCCAGGATCGGGCATCATCTGCATCTTGTCCTGATGCTGCTTGATCAGTGGCTTCAGTTGTGCGGTATAGTCTGTCCAGACGGCGTTCTGCGCATCGGTAATTCCGAGTTCGGCTTTTAGAAACGCAAAAACCCCCTCGGAATGCGTAATCATCATCCCCATCATGGGGTGGCGCATGTCCCCGCCCATCATGCCTTGCTGACCGGCTTGCATGCCCATCATTTGGCCCATCATCGGCATCATTTTCTCACACATCATGGGCGTCATCATGCCTGGCGCTGCGGGTGCGGCGCCAGCGGTAGCACCCGCCGGGTGATGCGGGTCTGGCGCTGGCGTCTGCGCCATTGCGGGGGAAGCCAGCAGCAAGCCGAGCGCGGTTAAGGGGGCGAGGGTTGTACGAAATAGGCTGGACATTGGGTATCCTCTCTTGTTGGCGGGAATAAATCCCGCGCTTGGAAACTGTTTCATATTAGGCCGCCTTCTTCATTTTGCCCATTTCGCGGCAGCTTTGCGCGCAATACCGGCTATGCTGGTGAGATAGGGTTAGCGCTACTTCATCGCCTCGCGCACTTGCTTCATTTCGGCGACTTCCTTGCTCTGCTTATCGATAACCATCTGCGCCTGGCCTTTTACCTGTTTGCACTATTGCTGCTGTCGAACCAAGGAGCTTTTTCATCAGGGCCTTCCTGATTTTATGTTGAAAAATGATTATAATTTTTCTTCTTCCATTGCGTGAATATAGGCATCGATCAGAAAGGCGATGCCAATCAGCACAAGTACGGTCGCATCACTGAAATAATGCTGCTGACTAAGGCCAAAAAGCGGGGCATCTGTAAATTCGGTTATCCACGCTCCTGCAAAGGCGAATATTCCTCCCGCCAGCGCCACACGGCCCAGCAGAACCATCACGGGAAAGGGTGATTTTTTCATGGTGATTTTTTCACATATAGTTTGATTTCAAGCTGTTAGAACTGCATGTGTCCAATGAGTCGCGCAAGCGGCTACAATGAACGCATGCGGCTCCAGCTTATGCCGCCTTCTTCATTTTGCCCATTTCGCGGCAGCTTTGCGCGCAGCGGCGGCAAAGTTCGGCGCAGCGCATCATTTCCTCGCCGCCAATGCGCTCGCACGATACGGCGCAGGCTTCGCATATATCGGCGCAAGCGGTGCATTCCGAAGCGTGGAACGCCGAGTTGCGAACCATGAAATCAGCCGCGGTCTGGCATGCCTGAATGCAATCGGCCATCAGCTTCACATGTTCCTTTTCGACATGCTTGCCGCCCATTTCCAGGCAGTGATTGAAAAGCGTCTCCTGGCATGCATTACGGCATTCCCAGCAAAGCTGAATACATTCGCTCATCGGTCCGTGGTCGTGGTGCATAACAATCTCCATGGCTGGTTAAGTTAAGTAGCCTGTCTGATAATGCGAAAAAGAAATAAGCACGCAGTATGTTTTTTAGAAATACGTATAAGAGAGTGATAAGGATTTTCTCCTGCTGCGGACGTTTTACTCCGGGACTATCCTTACGGAAAAAATATGCGCCTGCAGGTTTGCCGTGGTGCTTCCTTATACAGAAGCAGCTACGGCTACAAAGATACTAGAGAAGCTCAATTTATCAGGAGAGAATGATGAATGAAGTAATGAACGGCGGTGGCTCGATGATGTGGGGCATGGGATGGGGCGGACTGCTTGCCGGTGTGCTAGTCGTTCTCAGCGTCGCGGCGCTCGCCAAATACCTGTTCTTCAGCAACAGATGATTAACGGCAATATCATGTCGTACTATAGCAATAGCAGCAGAATGCTTCCCGTCGTATCAAAACAGGCGATCAATAATCTGGAGTTGAAACGCACTCTTAGCGCCGTTGACTATCCAGGACCTTGATTAACTCGTCGATCTTCTGCTGCCGCTCCCTGAGCGATCCGTTGTGAAAGGCGTGGGTGACGCAACTCTGCAAATGCTCGCGCAGCACTTCCTGTTCGACTTTATCGAGGGCGGCGCGCGCCGCATTGATCTGGGTCAATATGTCGATGCAATAGCGGTCTTCGTCGATCATGTTGCGCACGCCGCGCACCTGTCCCTCGATCCGGGCGAGGCGGTTCAGGCAGCTTTTTTTGGTTTTCGCATTCATGCTTGATAAATACCCCATATGGGTATATATGGCAATAGGGTTGTTTTTTGAAACTGAATGCTAGCCCAGGAAAACGCCCGGGGATTTGACTTGGCTCAACATCCGGGGGGGGCCGCATGGCGTCAAATCACGCAACTGACTATGAGATGGCATAAGGAACACGCCAATGACCGATCATGCTCACGCGCATCCTGCGGGCGGCAATGCTGTGGCCCCCGGCGAAATGGCCAAGGATCCGATCTGCGGCATGATGGTCAAAAAGGCGGGGGCGGTGGCGGCCCGCCTGACATCGGAGCGCGGCGCACGGATGTATTATTTTTGCAGTTCCGGCTGCAAAAGCACGTTCGAAGATCCCGAGCGCGAACTTAAATCCATGCGCACACGCGTTACTGTCGCGCTGACCGGCGTGCTGGCGTTGGCGATGTTACGCGCGGGCGCATTCATCGCGCTGGCCACCGGCGCCACCATTGTAAGCTGGGCGCCGATCCCGGCCTTGCCGTGGTTCACCTGGGGGGTGTGGCTGTTCATTCTGGTGACGCCGGTGCAGTTTATCGGCGGCTGGGGGTTTTACAAGGGCGCCTGGGCGGCGCTGCGTTCGGGCTCCATCAATATGGACTTCCTGATCGCGCTCGGCACCAGTGTCGCCTATTTCTTCAGCGTCGCGGTGGTGTTCTTTCCGGATGTGCTGCCCGTGAAGGTGAATGAGCGGGAAGTTTATTTTGAAGTTTCGGCGGTTATCATCGCTTTCGTCCTGCTCGGCAAATATATGGAAGAGATCATCAAGAAGCGCTCCTCGGCGGCGGTGCGCAAGCTGATGGATTTGCGTCCCGCCGTTGCACATGTGGTGCGCGATGGCAAGGAGGAGGAAGTTCCGGCCGAAGCGATCATGGCGGGCGAAGTGGTCGTGGTGCGCCCGGGCGAGCGCATTCCAACCGACGGCGATGTGCTGGAAGGAACCTCGTCGGTGGACGAATCCATGCTGACCGGCGAATCGATGCCGGTCGAGAAAGCCCCCGGCGGCAAGCTGATCGGCGGCACGCTCAACCGCAGCGGTATGCTGACGTTCACCGCGACGCGCATCGGCAAGGACACCGCGCTGGCGCAGATCATCAAGCTGGTGGAAGAGGCGCAGACCAGCACGGCGCAGGTGCAGCGCCTGGCCGACAAGGTCACGGGTTATTTTGTGCCCGCAGTGGTGGGGGTGGCGTTTCTGGCGTTCTTCGGCTGGTGGCTGGCGGGGGATTTTCCGCAGGCGCTGCTCGCCTTCATCGCGGTGCTGATTATATCGTGCCCGTGTGCGCTTGGCGTGGCGACCCCCGCAGCGCTGATGGTCGGGGTCGGCAAGGGCGCGGAGGCCGGCATCCTGATCCGGGGCGCCGAGGTGCTGGAGCGGGCGCGCAATCTGAATGTGATCGTGTTTGACAAGACCGGCACCCTGACCCGCGGCGCGCCGGAAATCACCGACATTGTGCCGTTTGGCGGGCAGACGGAAGCCGATGTGTTGCGCCTGGCGGCGGCGGTGGAGGTCGGCTCCGAGCATCCGCTGGGCGAGGCGATAGTGCGCGCAGCGCAAATGCGCGGCCTAACGCTGCCCGCCGTCACCGCATTTAACAGCATAGCGGGGCACGGCATTCGCGGCGATGTGGAAGGGCAGCCGGTGCTGCTGGGCAATCGGCGCTTACTGTTACAGGAAAAAGTCGCAATCGATAGCGCTGAGCAGGATATGGTCCGGCTGGAACACGAGGGAAAGACGGCGATGCTGGTGGCGGCAAACGGCGTGCTGATTGGCGTCATCGCGGTTGCCGACACCATCAAGCCCGAAGCGAAAGAGGCGGTGGCGGCGCTGCGCCAGGAAGGCATCGAGGTGATCATGCTGACCGGAGACAATGAACGCACGGCGCGCGCGATTGGCCGCGAGCTTGGCATTGAGCGGATCATCGCCGAGGTGCTTCCCGGCGACAAGGCGAAAATCATCAAGGAACTGCAGGCGCAAAACAAAATGGTCGCCATGGTCGGCGACGGCGTCAATGACGCGCCGGCGCTGGCCACCGCCGATATCGGCATCGCCATTGGTTCCGGCTCGGACGTGGCCAAGGAAACCGGCGGCATCATCCTGATCAAGAATGACGTGCGCGAGGTCGTGCTGGCGATCCGCCTGTCGCGCCTGACGCTGCGCAAGATCAAGCAGAACCTGTTCTGGGCCTTCATCTACAACGCGATCGGCATACCCATCGCAGCACTTGGCTATCTGAACCCGATCATCGCAGCGGCGGCCATGGCGCTAAGCTCGCTTTCCGTCATCGCCAACTCGGCGTTGCTCAAACGTGTGAGGCTATCGCTATGACAAACCTCACTTTTCTTGGCGGCGTTGGAACGGTCACCGGGTCGAAATATCTGATCGAGGCCGGTGAGCGGAAAATCCTCATCGATTGCGGGTTGTTTCAGGGGCTCAAGCAATTGCGGCTGCGAAACTGGGACAAATTTCCAATTGATCCCGCGCGGATCGACGCGGTGATCCTGACCCATGCGCATCTCGATCATTCGGGTTATCTGCCGCTGCTCGTAAAAAAAGGTTTCCAGGGGCCGGTGTACTGCACCACGGGAACCAGGGACCTTTGCGCGATCCTGCTGCCGGACTCCGGATTCCTGCTGGAGCGCGATGCCGAGTTCGCCAACCGGCATGGCTTTTCGAAGCATAAACCGGCGCTGCCGCTCTATACCGCAAAGGAGGCCCGTGCCTGTCTCGACAGCATTATCACCAAAAACTTTGATGAGCCCTTCGAGATTACACCTGAGATTAACGTCCAGCTCCATCCTGCGGGCCATATTCTCGGCGCGGCGATTGTCGAAATCAGCATTGGCAAAACAAAGCTGGTGTTTTCCGGCGATCTTGGCCGCTCAGGCGATCCAATCATGAACGATCCCGCGCAGATTGCGCGGGCAGATTATCTGGTTGTTGAATCGACCTATGGCGATCGCACGCACGAAGCAATCGATCCGCAAGATGCGCTGGCCGAGGTAATCACCCGCACGGCGCAACGCGGCGGTGTGGTATTGATTCCGGCGTTCGCCGTCGGGCGGGCGCAGACGCTGATGTACCATCTGCAACAGCTCAAACGCGCGCACCGTATTCCGGACCTGCCGGTCTATCTCGACAGCCCGATGGCCATAGACGCTAGCGAGGTTTTTTGCGACCACCACAGAGAACACCGGCTGAGCCCGGAACAGTGCCGTTCGCTATGTGGTGTGGCCCGCTATGTGAGCGATGTGGAGGAATCAAAGAGCCTTGATAGGGATAAGATGCCCAAGGTCATCCTTTCGGCCAGCGGCATGGCGACCGGCGGCCGCGTTCTGCACCATCTCAAGGTCTTTGCGCCCGATCCGCGCAATACGATCCTGTTTGCGGGTTTTCAGGCCGCCGGCACAAGAGGGGCGGCAATGGTGGCCGGCGCCGAGAGCGTCAAAATCCATGGCGGTTATGTGCCCGTCAACGCCGAGGTGAAAAATCTCCGCATGCTCTCCGCACACGCCGACCGCACAGAAATCCTGAAATGGCTCAGCCATTTCGACAGGCCGCCGCAAACGACGTTTATCACCCATGGTGAGCCGGTGGCCGCCGATTCGCTGCGGCTTGCCATCGAGGAGCGGTTCAAATGGACGGTGCGCCTGCCCGAGCATCTGGAGCGCGCCACGCTAGAGGCGGCGTAAGAACCAACATGTCAAATTCGCACAATCTTCCCAAAGACCCGCGGCCGCATACCCTGCGCCTGCGCCGGCTCGGCATCGACACGCATCAGGAGCTTGTCGTCTATATGCGGCAGGATTGTCATATTTGCCGGTCCGAAGGATTTGCGGCGCAGGCACGCATCCAGGTAACAGCCAACGGCCACAGCATCATCGCCACGCTGGGCAAGATTACCAGTGATTTGCTGGGGCACGGCGAGGCAAGCCTGTCCGAAAGCGCGTGGCGGCTACTTGGTGTTGCAGAAGGCAGCGAGATTTCGTTCGCGCATCCGCCGCTTGTTGAATCGCTGGGGCTGATGCGCGGTAAAATCTATGGCCAGCGCCTTGGCACACAATCGGCGCATCAGATCATCCATGATATTGTTGCGGGGCGATATGCGGATGTGCATCTGTCCGCCTTTATCACGGCGTGTTCGGGGCGCGCCCTTAACCGCAACGAGATGGTGGCCCTGACCAAAGCGATGGTTACAACAGGAAGCAAGCTTGATTGGGGAGACCAGCCGATTGCCGACAAGCACTGTATCGGCGGCCTGCCCGGTAACCGCACAACGCCGATTGTGGTCGCCATCGCGGCGGCCTGCGGTCTGACCATTCCGAAAACCTCATCACGGGCGATTACCTCTCCGGCGGGAACGGCGGATATGATGGAGACGCTGACCAGAGTTGATCTTGATGTGCCTGCCATGCGCCGCGTGGTTGAGCAGGAAGGCGGATGTATCGTCTGGGGCGGGGCTGTTGATCTTAGCCCCGCCGACGATATTTTAATCCGTGTTGAACGGCTGCTTGATCTGGACAGCGAGGGGCAAATGGTTGCCTCTGTCTTGTCCAAAAAGATTGCCGCAGGCGCCACGCATGTGGTGCTCGACCTGCCGGTTGGGCCAACCGCGAAACTCCGGACCCCATCCGACGCGCATCATCTGACGAGTGCGCTGCGCGGCGTGGCGGAAGCCATGGGGCTGCATGTGCGTGTCATGCTGACAGACGGCGCGCAGCCGGTTGGCCGGGGCATCGGCCCCGCACTGGAAGCGCATGACGTGCTGGCGGTGCTGCGTAACGATCCGGCGGCGCCGCAGGATCTTCGTAAGCGCGCCATCGAGCTGACAGCAGCACTGTTTGAGCTGGTGCTGCAACTCTCCGCCAGGGACGCCATGGCCAAAGCCACAGAAGCATTGCTCGATGGCCGCGCGTGGCGCAAGTTTGAAGCGATCTGCATGGCGCAAGGCGGTCTGCGCGAACCGCCAAGCGCTGCCCATACGCACCCGGTCCTTGCGGCGCATTCGGGTTTGGTAGTGAACATCGATAACCGCGTTCTGGCTAAAATCGCCAAGCTGGCCGGGGCGCCCAGCGCCAAAGCGGCAGGACTGGAATTTCATACGCCACTTGGCACGCAGGTGGAGAAAGGCACACCGCTGTACACGGTGCATGCGGAATCTAGGGGCGAACTCGCCTATGCGCTGGACTATGTCCGCACGCATCCCGGCGTTATCAGGCTGGAGGCCGATGCATGAACAAGAAGAGTATCGAAAGCAAGGCGGATCAGGAATCCAGGAATATTGGCAAGCCGGAATATCAGGCGGAACTGCATGGCCTGCAAATCGAGCTGGTGAAGCTGCAAAAACATTTTATCCGCTGCAATGACAGGATACTTGTATTGATAGAGGGGCGTGACGCCGCCGGCAAGGATGGCGTCATCAAGCGCATTATCAAACACCTGAGTCCGAGAGAGACGCGCGTGGTCGCCCTGGGAAAGCCCTCGGATCGTGATCGCGGCAGCTGGTATTTTCAGCGCTTTGTTCCGTACCTTCCCGCAGAACAGGAGTTCGTCCTGTTCAACCGCAGCTGGTACAACCGCGCCGGGGTCGAACGGGTGATGAAATTCTGCACCGAGGAAGAATACGAGGCGTTCATGCAGACCGTGCTTGAATTCGAACACATGCTCGTCAGGTCCGGAATCAAGCTATTCAAGTATTACCTTGATATCACCCGCAGCGAACAGAAAAGCAGGCTGGAAGACCGGCGTCAGGATCCTCTCAAGCAATGGAAAATCAGCCCGATTGACGCCAAGGCCGTCAATAACTGGAAAAACTATAGTCATGCGCGCAACAACATGTTCGCCCGCACGCACAATCCGGTTACGCCCTGGACTATCGTGCGCGCCGATGACAAGCGCCTGGCCCGCCTCAATCTCATCAAGGATCTGCTCACCCGTCTCCACTTCGATAACAAGGACGATTCCGTATTGCTGGTGAACCCGGACATCGTTTTTCAGTATCAGGAAGCCTATGTGGAAAACGGCATGATTGCGCCCTGAAGCCCAAACAACAACCTGCCCGGAAGGAGGATGGGAAAGTGAAGACTGTAACCATCGAAGTTGGCGGCATGCTTTCGGCGCTGAGCGCGCTTGGCGTGCAGAAGCAATTGGCGCGGCTGCCCGGCGTGAAGAAGGCCGAGGTCAACTATGCCGCCGGCAGCGCAACCGTTACTTTTGACGAAACCGTCACCAACATCAAGACCATCAAGGCCAGGGTGCATGGGTGCGGCTATCACTGCGCAGGTGAATTGCTGCCGAAGCATGTTTACGCGTCCGGCGATCCTCCCGCCGGGGCGCTCGCGGCGGCAATCCCCGCGCAAGGACCCAACGGCCACGCAATTCATCCCGCCTCTATGGCGCGCGGGGCGGAAGCGATCCCCGTTAAAGAACGCGCTGCGCCTGCCGGAAAGGCGGACGCCATGGCGCATGAGATGGGTCATGGGGCGGGTATGGATATGCAGGCGATGGTGCGCGACATGCGCAATCGCTTCTGGATTGCGCTAATCTTTACTGTTCCAATCTTCGTCTATTCGCCCATGGGCGGGATGTTCACGCCGCCCACCCCGCCTTTTGGGCTTCACCTTGATGTGTGGCTGTTCCTTCTCGCCACGGCCGCCGTGATCTATCCGAGCTGGCCGTTTTTCACCGCCGCCTGGCGGGCGCTCCGGAACGGCGTACTCAATATGGCGGTGCTCATCGTGCTCTCGGTTGGCACGGGCTATGTGTTCAGCATCGGCGCAACCTTCTTCTTCCCCGGCGTGCAGTTCTACGAGGCTGTGGCGGTGCTGCTGGTGTTCATCCTGCTTGGCCACTGGCTGGAGATGCGCGCCCGGGCAGGGGCCTCGGAGGCGATCCGCACCTTGATGGATCTCGCCCCGCCGATGGCGATGGTGCTTCGTGACGGACGTGAGGTCGAGACGCCTACCGCAGAGGTGCTGGCGGGCGATGTCGTCGTCATCCGCCCGGGCAACAAGATCCCGGTGGATGGCGAGGTCATCGAGGGCGATTCCCAAGTCGACGAATCCATGCTCACTGGCGAGTCCATGCCTGTCAAGAAGGCGCCTGGCGATACGGTGATCGGCGCCACCATCAACAAGAGTGGCGCGTTCAAGTATCGCGCCACCAAGGTTGGCGCCGACACCGCGCTGGCGCAGATCGTCAAACTCGTCCAGGAGGCGCAGAATTCCAAGGCGCCGGCGCAGCTCCTGGCCGATAAAGCGTCGCAATGGCTGGTGCTGATTGCGCTCGTCATCGGGATCGCAACGTTCGCCGTGTGGTTCTGGTGGATCGGGGAGTCATTGCTCTTTGCGCTAACCCTTACCATCACTGTCTTTGTCATTGCGTGTCCCGACGCACTCGGTCTCGCTACGCCAATGGCGGTGATGGTGGGCACAGGCCTCGGCGCCATGAACGGGATTCTGTTCAAGAACGCTTCGGCGCTGGAGGATGCGACCAAACTGGATGTGATCGTGTTCGACAAGACCGGTACGCTCACACTTGGTCAGCCAGAGGTGGTCGAAGTCGTGGCCGCGCCCAAATCGAGCGAGGACGCGGTGCTGGCGCTGGCTGCGGCGGTCGAGCAGGGTTCGGACCATCCCCTGGCCCAGGCGATTCTGCGGCGATCCAAGGGGCTGGTGGTCGAACAAACTACCGGGTTTGAAGTGCTCGAAGGCAAGGGCGCCATGGCCGGCGTCGGCGGGAGCACTATCTTTCTCGGGAACCGCCGTCTCATGGAGGAAAAGAATATCGACTTGTTGCCTCTCACAGACCAGATCAAGCGATTGCAGGGCAGCGGCCAGACCGTCGTGCACGTGGCCCGGGGCAGTGAGCTGGTGGGATTGATCGCCATCGCCGATGCCCCGCGGCCAACCTCTGCGGCCATGGTGAAACGGCTGCGTGAGAGCGGCGTCGAAGTAGCCATGATCACCGGCGATAACCAGGAGACGGCAGAGCGTATCGCCAGCCAACTGGGGATCACCACCGTCCTCGCCGAGGTGCTGCCCGGGCAGAAGGCTGAGAGGCTTAAGGAGTTGCAGGCCCAGGGCAAAAAGGTCGGCATGGTGGGTGATGGCATCAATGACGCCCCGGCGCTGACGCAGGCGGATGTAGGCTTTGCCATCGGCGCTGGCACCGACGTGGCGATTGAAAGCGCCGATGTGGTGCTCATGAAGAGCGACCCCTACGACATCGTCGGAGCGATCCTTCTCTCCCGGGCCACCTTGCGCAAGATGCATCAGAACCTGTTCTGGGCGGTAGCCTACAACGTCGTCGCATTTCCTGCCGCCGCCGGTGTGTTCTACCCCCTCATCATCAGCCCGGAGGTGGCGGCGCTGGCAATGTCCGGCAGCTCGGCGCTGGTGGCAGTCAATGCCTTGCTGCTTAAACGCACCCGCCTTGAAGGCATTCATCGATCACGGCCACAGACCCCGGTGACAACATGACAAGAGCAAGCGCCAAGCCAAAGCACAAAGTCACCGCGCTTGACCGTGCCGCCAATCATCCCGGCATGATCAGGCTGGAGGCCGATGCATGAAACCACTGCTGCTGGCGCTACCCGGGAATGAAGCTATCGGCGAAAGCCTGGCGGGGGCGCTTGCGGCGGAGTACGCCATTCCTGAAACCCGCCAATTTCCCGATGGCGAAACCTATTTGCGTCTTAATGCAGATATAAAGGCGCGCGATATCATCCTGGTATGCAGCCTCGACAGACCAGACCCGAAATTTCTGCCATTGATTTTTCTGGCGGAGACGGCAAGAGAGATGGGTGCGCGTTCGGTAGGCCTGATCTGTCCCTATCTTGCATATATGCGTCAGGATGCCAGGTTCAAACCTGGCGAGGGGATTACATCCGCCTATTTCGCCAGGGCGCTTGGCCAGCATTTCGATTGGCTGGCGACGGTGGACCCGCACCTGCACCGCTACCGGAGCCTGTCAGAAATATACGCCATACCCGCCGCCGCGGTGCATGCCGGCCCTGCCATCGCCGCCTGGGTCCGTGATCATGTGCCGGCGCCGCTGATTATCGGGCCTGACAGCGAGAGCGCACAGTGGGTGGCTGCGGTGGCGCGTGAGGCCAACGCGCCCTATATCGTTTTGGAAAAACACCGCCACGGAGACCGCAAAGTCGAGGTCTCGGCGCCGGACATGCAGCCCTGGCGCGGCCGCACACCAGTACTTGTAGATGACATTATCTCAACAGCACACACATTGATTGCCGCAACCCGCAGGCTCCTGTCGGCGGGCGCATCCGGCATTATCGTCATCGGCATCCATGGCCTGTTTGCAGACCGGGCTTATGATGAGCTACGCGCAATGGGTGTTTCTCAGATTGTTAGCTGCAATACCGTCACGCATCCGAGCAACGCCATTGATGTCACGGCTTTGCTCGCCAAGGCGGTGGAAAAATTGACGAGAGCATAAAAAACGCCACTACAGTTGATCTGGGTCAATGGGTGGGCGTCTTGGATAGGTTCAGAATTACATGGTAGACGAATAGAACAATGGGCTTTCAAACGCCATACGCAAGGGGGCTGACATGAAATCTTACATGAAACCTTACACCGTCATGAAACCTTATCTCTTGTTGCTTGGCCTTATCCTGTTCATGCCTGTTGCGGACTATGCCGCCGGCCAAACCCCGGCGCTCGAGCACAGCAAAAAAATGCATGGCATGCAGGAAGACATGCATCAGATGGAGAAGGATCTGGAAGCGCACCGCTCCATGCAGCACTGCATGCCGGAGATGAAGGCGCACTGCCAGGCCATCGCCGACCTGGAATATATGGAAAAGCGCATGAAGCTGATGCGCACCTATATGCAATATTGCGTGGAAGACGAAAATGATTGCCGCATGCCGGAAATGACCGGCGAGATGAAGGCCCTGCGGGAAAAGATGGACGCCCTGAGCCTTGAAATGATGCCACCCGGCGGGCGGCCGGACATGCTGCATAACAATATCCCGGAGAAAACCCATGCCCCGGCAAAATGATCCAGCGCATGGTAATGGCGCAAGCTGGCTGTTTTCGCGCGCCGGAATCGCAACGCTGGTGGCGCTGCCGATTCTGGGATTCCTGATCTTCACCGGGCATGGCCTTCATTTGCTCGGCTGGCTGCCATTTCTGCTGATCCTGGCCTGTCCGCTGATGCACTTCTTCATGCATGGGGGTCATGGCGGACATAGCCATGACAAGGTGGAAGAAGACAAACATATTCACTCACCGGGGGAGCGCTGATCATGGACCATGCACAGGATGTTCCCGCCTATGGGTTGTGGGGACTGGCGATCCTCAATATAGTGATTTTCGTTGGCTTCGCGTTCAGTTTCTTCAAACCGCAGACCACAACCGACTGGCGTTCGTTCGGCGCCTTCAGTTCTTTTCTGGTTGCCCTCTTTGTAGAGATGTACGGATTCCCCCTGACGATCTATCTGTTTTCCGGGTGGCTGCAATCGCGCTATCCGGAGGTTAACTGGTTTTCACATGACGCCGGGCACCTGCTTGAAGAATTGTTCGGCTGGAAAGCCAACCCGCATTTCGGGCCTTTTCATATTCTTAGCTTCGTATTTATTGGCGGCGGATTTATGCTGATCTCCGCCGGCTGGAAGGTTTTGTACGAGGCGCAGCGTCGGCACAGGCTTGCCGTCTCCGGCGTCTATGCCTGGATACGGCATCCGCAATATGCGGGCTTCGTGCTCGTCATGTTTGGCTTCCTGCTGCAATGGCCGACCCTGCTCACACTCGCCATGTTCCCGGTGCTCACCTTTATGTATCTGCGCCTGGCGCGGATCGAGGAACGCAATGCGCTGGCCGAATTCGGCGACGCCTACCGGCGCTACATGCTGGATGTGCCGGGCTACATTCCACGGATCGGCGGTCCGAAACGCAAACAAGCCTGACAGCGCGCACGGAGGACGCCATGGAGATAAAGCGCGAGCATCAGATCACTTTCTGGTACATCATTGCCGCCATCGTGGGGGTGATGCTGATACAGGACTTCTTCGCTCAGCAAAATCACATCGAGACAATTCCCTATAGCGAATTCCAGCAACTGGCCGGCCAGGGAAAGGTGTCCGATCTTGTCGTCGGGCCGACACGGATCACCGGGACCTTCGTCGAATCCGTGGAGGGGAAGCCCCGGCATTTTTCCACGATACGGGTGGAGCCTGATCTCGCCCGCACGCTGGCGGATAAAAACCTGACATTCTCGGGTCAACCCGAACCCGGCTTTCTGCAGCAGATTCTAGGCTGGCTCTTGCCGACGCTCGGATTTTTGCTTCTGTGGATGTTCGTCATCCGGCGGATGGGGATGGGGCAAGGGGCTGGCGGTCTGATGTCGATCGGCAAAAGCAAGGCGAAGGTCTTTGTCGAGAAAGACATCAAGATCACCTTTGACGATGTCGCGGGTGTCGATGAAGCGGAAGACGAACTTCGCGAGGTTGTGGCTTTCCTGAAAAATCCCACGGGCTATGGCCGCCTCGGCGCACATGTTCCCAAGGGTGTGCTGCTTGTCGGTCCGCCGGGCACCGGCAAGACGCTGCTGGCGCGGGCCGTCGCGGGCGAAGCTGGCGTTCCCTTCTTCTCCATATCGGGCTCGGAGTTTGTTGAGATGTTCGTTGGCGTCGGTGCGGCGCGTGTGCGCGATCTGTTCGAGCAAGCCCGCAAACATGCGCCGGCAATCATCTTCATCGATGAGCTTGATGCGCTGGGACGCGCGCGCGGCATATATATGCCAGGCGGCGGGCATGACGAAAAGGAGCAGACGCTCAACCAGCTCCTGAGCGAACTTGACGGCTTTGACCCGACGACGGGCGTCGTGCTTCTCGCGGCGACCAACCGGCCGGAAATACTCGATCCCGCGCTGCTGCGGGCCGGGCGATTTGACCGCCAGGTGCTGGTCGACCGCCCGGACAAGAAAGGGCGGGCGGACATTCTGCTGGTGCATCTGAAGAAAATTACCCTCGCTTCAGGGGTGCCGGTGGAGGATATCGCGGCGCTCACACCTGGATTCACCGGGGCCGATCTCGCTAACCTGGTGAATGAGGCCGCCCTCCTTGCAACCCGGCGCAGCGGTGACAGTGTAACACTTGACGATTTTGTCCAGGCGATAGAGCGTATCGTTGCCGGGCTTGAAAAGCGTAACCGGCTGCTTAATCCGCATGAACGGCAAGTGGTCGCCCACCATGAAATGGGACACGCGCTGATCGCCATGGCGCTGCCGGGAGTCGACCCCGTTCAGAAAGTGTCCATTATCCCGCGCGGGATTGCCGCGCTCGGCTACACCATACAGCGGCCAATCGAAGACCGCTTTCTGATGGATCGCGCAGAGCTGATGAATCGGATGACCGTCTTGCTAGGCGGCCGCGCAGCGGAAAGCCTTGTTTTCACCGAGATATCAACGGGCGCCGCCGACGACATCACCAAGGCGACCGAGATTGCGCGCAGCATGGTCGTCCGCTTCGGCATGGACCCCAAGCTCGGCCCGGTTGCCTACGAGCCAGAAGTGTCGCCGCTGCTTGGGATGCCCGGCGGGGCGGATTGGCGTCCGCGGCGCTATGGGGAGGAGACAGCCGCCGCCATTGATATGGCTGTGCGGGGCCTCTTGGACGAGGTGTTCGGGCGCGCCGTCACCATTCTGAGACGCAATCGCGACCTTCTCGACACAGGGGCCGCAGCATTGCTGACCAAGGAAACCATGAGCCGCGACGATCTCGAACGCCTGTCTGCCGGACTGAAGCGCGAAGAGGCGGGAAACCTCGAAATCGCGGCAATACAAGGGCAACGCTAGGTCATGGGACACGCGCATGCCCGCCCATGGCTTGTGGTGGCAGGCGATACTGATCTTGGTGATTTTTTCTTTATATAGGGCGGATAACTCACGATGCCGGAAACAATCTTCACCGCCAAGGGTCTGACCAAGATCTATGCATCCGGCGAGGTGGAGGTGCTGGCGCTGCATGATGTGGATCTGGAGATCGGGGCGGGCGAGGTCGTTGTGCTGCTCGGCCCATCCGGCAGCGGCAAATCCACCCTGCTCAACATCATGGGCGGCATCGACAGCGCCACGCGCGGGCGTCTGTTTTTCAGGGATATTGAACTGAGCGCGCTAGATGAACGCAGACTGACGGACTATCGCCGCAAACATGTCGGCTTTGTATTTCAGTTCTACAATCTGATCCCCAGCCTCACGGCCTATGAGAATGTCGCGCTGGTGACGGAAATTTCCGATAATCCGATGCGCCCGGAAGAGGCGCTGGCGCATGTCGGCCTGGAAGACAGAATGCATCACTTCCCGGCGCAACTGTCGGGCGGCGAGCAGCAGCGCGTCGCCATCGCGCGCGCCATCGCCAAGCGGCCTGAAGTATTGTTGTGTGATGAGCCGACCGGTGCGCTGGATTCCAGAACCGGCATCAGGGTGATCGAGGCGCTGCTGGATATAAACGCGAAACTGGGCGCCACGGTGCTGATCATCACGCACAACGCCAGCATTCAGAATGTCGCGGACCGCGTGCTGTTTTTTGCGGATGGGCATATCACAAGAACCCAAAAAAACGAGAAGCGCATGGCCGCTTCCGAGCTTAGCTGGTGATCCGATGCGGGCGCTTGATATAAAACTGTTCCGGGATCTGCGGCGGCTCTGGGCGCAGGTGCTGGCTATCGCGCTGGTGGTTGCAGGCGGCGTGGCCTCGCTGGTGATGGCGGTCGGCTCTTACCGCTCGCTCGAAGAAACCCGCACCGCCTATTATGAACGGCATCAGTTTGCCGATGTGTTCGCCAATGTGCGCCGCGCGCCCAAGACGCTGGCCACCCGGATCGCGGAGATTCCCGGCGTCGCCGCTGTGGATACGCGCATCGCCAAGCTGGCGCTGCTCGACATTCCAAATTTTAGCCAGCCCGCAACCGGGCAAATTGTTTCGCTGCCAGAAAGCGGCCAGCCCGCGCTCAACCGCTTACATGTCCGGCTGGGCAGGCTGCCTGAACCCGGCAGTCTGAAAGAAGTCGCCGTTAACGAGAACTTCGCCAATGCGCACGCCTTCAGGCCGGGATCACGCTTTTCGGCGATATTGAACGGTCGCAAACGCGATCTTGTGGTGACCGGCGTGGTGCTTTCACCCGAATTCATTTATGCGATCGGTCCGGGCGACATGATGGTTCCGGATGACCGCCGTTTTGGAATCATCTGGATGTCCGAGCGGGCGCTGGCCAATGTGTATGATCTTGAAGACGCATTTTCCTCGGTTACCCTGAAGCTGTCGCGCGGCGCTTCCGAACCAGAGGTGATCGACCGCCTTGACGCGCTACTCGACCGTTACGGCGGACGCGCGGCGTATGGGCGCAAAAATCAGGCCTCGCATGAATTTCTGGATCACGAACTTGATATGCTCAATAATATGAGCCGCACCCTGCCGCCGATTTTTCTGCTGGTGGCGGCGTTTCTGGTCAATCTCACGCTTGGCCGGCTGGTGGCGCTGGAGCGGGAGCAGATCGGGCTGTTGAAGGCGGTAGGCTATGGCAGCCTTGTCATCGCGTCGCACTATATCAAATTCGTCATTGTCATCGTCCTGATCGGTGTGGCCATTGGCGGTGTGGCTGGCGCGTGGCTTGGCATTTTGGTCACAAAACTATTCGGCGATTTTTTCCGTTTTCCGTTTCTGGTGTTTATCCAGAGTCCCGATCTCTACGTCACCGCCGCCGGATTGAGCCTTGCCGCCGCCATTCTTGGCGCCATCCGGGTGCTGCGCGATGTCGTGACGCTGCCGCCTGCCGTTGCCATGCAACCACCGGCGCCTCTGGTGTTCCGGCATTTTTTACCTGCAAATTTTGCGCTGGGCAGGTTTGTTTCGCAACCGGTCATGATGATGCTGCGCAATATTGGACATCATCCGTTCCGGGCGGGTTTCACAATGCTGGGCATGGCGCTGGCGACGGCGATACTCGTCGTATCGCTGTTCACCAGAGACACTATGGAGCAATTGATCTATGTGACGTTTTTCATGGCCGACCGGCAGGACGCGACCATTAGCTTTATCGAGAAGCGTCCGCAACATGTCGTACACCAGGTTGCCAGCCTGCCCGGAGTTCTTGCCGTCGAGCCCTATCGCCAGGTTGCCGCGCGCATTCGTTTTGGCAATATCGAGCGCCGGATAATGCTCAGCGGCAGGCCGCGAGATTCTGATCTCAGCCGGATCATTGATGTTGATCTGCGGGTTGTCGATCTGCCGGAATCCGGCCTGGCGATCTCGGACATGCTGGGAAAAGTGCTTGGGGTGAATGTCGGCGATAGTGTCGAGATTGACCTGCTGGAGGAACGCCGCCGGACCATATCTTTGCCAATTGTCGCAAAGGTTGAAGACTATTTCGGCATCAGGGGCATGATGGACGCCGGCGCCCTGTCGCGGCTGATGCGCGAAGCCCCGGCGGTGGACAGCGTCCAGATCAGTTTCGATGAGAACCGGCGCGAGCCGCTGTTTGATGCCCTGAAAGCCATGCCGGTGGTCAGCGGCCTGGCGCTGCAACGGGTTTCACTGGCGAATTTTCGCGAGACGCTGGCCCTGCTTATCACTTCGATGGCGGGCATCTATACCGGGCTTGCCGCAACCATCGCCTTCGGGGTGGTCTATAATGGCGCGCGCATATCGCTTTCGGAACATGCGCGGGAATTGGCGACACTGCGCGTCATCGGCTTCGGGCGCGGCGAGGTGTTGCGCATCCTGCTGCTCGAACTGGCCCTGCTCACCCTGATTGCGCAGCCGCCGGGATGGGCCATCGGCTATGGCCTGGCCTGGATCATGCGGACCAATCTGGCGGGTGAACTGATGCGCGTGCCTTTGACGGTCTCTAACCTTACCTATGTGCTGGCCAGCGCGATTGTGATTGCCGCCGCCGTGCTTTCCGCCCTCGTCATGCGCCAGCGCGTCAACCGGCTGGACCTTGTAAGCGTCCTCAAAACACGGGATTAAACCATGCGCAGTATTTGGATTAAACGATCACTCGGCGTCTTGGGCCTGGGGCTGGCAATTGCTGGAATCGTCTGGATTGCGTGGCCAAATCCCATTCCGGTTGATTTTGCGGTGGTCACAAAAGGCCCGATGGAAGTTACGGTTGATGACGAAGCAAAGACCAGCGTGCGCGAAGTCTATACCGTCTCCGCGCCGGTTTCCGGAAAGCTTCTGAGGATAGCGCGCGATGCGGGCGATCCGGTGATTGCAGACGAGACGGTCGTGGCGGTGATGCAACCGGTGACCCCGGCGTTTCACGACGCCAGCACCCACGAGCAACTGCTGGCGGCGGCGGCGGCCGATGCGGCTGAAAAACTGGCGGAGGCCGAGGTGCGCAGAATAATTGCAGCCGCGCTCGACTTTGCCCGTAAGGAGCTTGGCAGGGCGCAAGAGTTAGCGCGCACCGATACGATAGCCGTGCGGACCCTGGACAAGGCCAGGTTTGACGCCGAGGCCAATGCGGCGGCGCTGGCCAGCGCCAAGGCGCAGCTCGACGTCCGGCGCAGCGAACGCGCCAGTGTCGCGGCACGCTTGATCGACCCGTCCAGCGTTCCGGCACAATCAAATTCCGCGTGCTGTATCCAGATTCGTTCCCCGGTGGCGGGCCGCGTGCTCAGAATCCTTCAGGAAAGCGAAACCATCGTGCAGGCGGGCGCGCCGCTGATCGAGATCGGCGATCCGCAGGATATTGAAGTGGTCGCGGAACTGCTTTCAACCGACGCGGTTCAGATAACGCCCGGCGCGCCGGTGCGCATCGACGGCTGGGGCGGCCCGGCCGTGCGGGGCAAAGTCAGGCGCATCGATCCAGCAGGCTTTGTCAAAATTTCTGCACTGGGTATTGAAGAACAGCGTGTGCGCACCTGGATCGACTTCACCGATCCATACGAAAAATGGCAGCAACTCGGGCACGATTACCGGGTCATCGTGCATGTCACGATCTGGCAAGACGATGGGGTGCTGACGGCGCCAGCCGGAGCGTTTTTCCGCAAGGGAAATGATTGGGCGGTGTTCGCCATCCGCGATGGCCGCGCACGCAGCGTCCTGGTCACGCTGGGGCAGCGCAACAACCAGACCGCACAGATATTGTCTGGCCTTTCCGAAGGCGACAAAGTCGTGCTGCATCCCAGCGACCGGATCAGCGAAGGCGTTGCGGTCGCGCAGCGCGAGGTGCAATGATGGCGCATCAATCCAATCCGGCGTTAAATATGAGGAACCCATCATGACGGAGCTTCCCGGACATGAAGAGTTAGCGGCCATTGACGCCTATTGGCGGGCGGCGAATTACCTGTCCGTCGGGCAGATTTACCTGCTCGATAATCCGCTGTTGCGTCAGCCGCTGACGCTGGAGCATATCAAACCACGGCTGCTGGGGCATTGGGGCACCGTGCCGGGTTTGAACTTTATTTACGCGCATCTGAACCGGATCATCCGGCGTGACGATCTGGAAATGATTTATGTGACCGGGCCAGGGCATGGGGCGCCGGGCATTCTTGCTAATGTCTATCTTGAGGGAAGCTATAGCGAGTTCTATCCGGAAATCTCGCAGGATGAGGAAGGCTTGCGGCGCTTCTTCCGGCAGTTTTCGTTCCCCGGCGGCATTCCAAGCCACACAGCGCCAGAAACGCCAGGCTCCATCCATGAGGGCGGGGAACTGGGTTATGCCCTGTCGCATGCCTATGGCGCGGCGTTCGATAATCCCGGTCTGATCGTCGCCTGTGTGGTGGGTGATGGCGAGGCCGAAACCGGCCCCCTCGCCACGGCATGGCATTCCAACAAATTTCTCAACCCGGCTCGCGACGGCGCGGTGTTGCCGATCCTGCATCTCAATGGCTACAAGATCGCCAACCCAACGGTGCTTGCGCGCATCCCGCAGGCGGAGCTGGAAAGCCTGTTCATCGGCTATGGTTATACGCCTTATGTAGTCGAAGGCAGTGATCCGGCGGTAATGCACCGGGAAATGGCCGCGGTCATGGATAAGGTCTTTGTGCAGATCAAGGCAATCCAGCATGACGCGCGCGCAGATGGCGTTTGCGAGCGCCCTCGCTGGCCGATGATCATACTGCGCACACCCAAGGGATGGACCGGCCCTAAAGCGGTGGATGGTTTGAAGACAGAGGGACATTGGCGTTCACACCAGGTACCCGTTTCGGACATGGCCCGCAACCCGAAACATGTCGCGTTGCTTGAACAGTGGATGCAAAGCTATCGCCCGCAAGAGCTGTTCGATGAAAACGGCCGCCTGGTGCCTGCGCTCGCGGCGCTGGCGCCAAAGGGTGCGCGGCGGATGGGCGCCAATCCGCATGCCAATGGCGGCCTGCTGCTCAAAAGTCTGAAGCTGCCGGTCTTTCGCGCCCATGCGGTTGACGTGCCAACGCCGGGTGGGACAGAAGCGGAGTCAACCCGCGTCATGGGCAGTTTTTTGCGCGACGTGATGCAGGATAATCTCGCCACGCAGAACTTCCGCGTCTTTGGTCCGGATGAGACCGCATCAAACCGGCTAGGCGCGCTGTTCGAGGTGACGGACCGCGCCTGGATGGGCGAACGCGATGCCGATGATGATGGCCTGGGCCCTGACGGCCGCGTCATGGAAATACTCAGCGAGCATACCTGTCAGGGCTGGCTGGAAGGCTATCTGCTGACCGGCCGGCACGGGCTGTTTTCCAGCTATGAGGCGTTTGTGCATATTGTCGACTCGATGTTCAACCAGCACGCCAAATGGCTGAAGGTGAGCAGCGCCAGCATTCCCTGGCGGCGCCCGATTGCATCACTCAACTATCTGCTGACCTCGCATGTGTGGCGCCAGGACCATAATGGCTTCAGCCATCAGGATCCGGGCTTCATCGATCATGTGGTGAACAAATCAGCCGATGTGGTGCGGGTGTATTTTCCGCCCGACGCCAATACGCTGTTATGGGTTACGGATCACTGCCTGCGCAGCCGCAATCTGGTGAATGTCATCGTTGCGGGGAAACAGAAGCAGCCGCAATGGCTGGACATGGAGGCGGCGATTTCGCATTGCACGGCTGGCGTCAGCATCTGGGAATGGGCCAGCACCGACCGCGACACCAGCCCGGACGTGGTGCTGGCCTGTTGCGGCGATGTGCCGACGCTGGAGACTTTGGCCGCCGTCGAGATTTTGCGCACCCATCTGCCGGAACTGAAAATCCGCGTCGTCAACATCATCGATCTGATGCGCCTGCAACCGCCCGAAGAACATCCAAACGGCTTGCCGGACACCGAGTTCGACATTCTGTTCACCACCGATAGGCCCATCATCTTCGCCTATCACGGCTACCCCTGGCTGATCCACCGGCTGACCTACCGGCGCGCCAATCACGGCAATCTGCATGTGCGCGGCTACAAGGAGGAAGGCACGACGACAACCCCGTTCGACATGGCGGTGCTCAATGACCTGGACCGCTATCATCTGGTCGAGGACGTCATCGACCGGGTGCCGGGGCTGGGCTACCGCGCGGCCTATCTGCGGCAATGGGTTGGCAAAAAACTGATCGAACATAAGGCCTATATCGCCCGCCACGGCGATGACATGCCGGAAATACGTGACTGGAAATGGACGTGCTGAGATGGTGATATTAACGGCATGAAAATTCTGACGGTCAATGCGGGCAGTTCCTCTGTCCGGCTTGAAGTTTTTGCCATTGCCGATGGTGCGCCGCGTTCCCTGGGACGGGCAACGTCAGCGGCGGGCGATCCATCGGAGATGTTCGCACCATTGGCGGCGCAAGCCGGTCTCGGGATGGAACCTCCGTCCGCCATCGCCCACCGCTGGGTGCATGGCGGACCACGGGTGCGCGCGGCGGCGCTGATCGGCGCGCAGGTGGAGGCGGCGCTGGTAGAAGCCGCACCGCTCGCGCCGCTACATGCGCCCGCAAACCTGGCCTGGCTGGCGCACTGCCGCACCATTATGGGCCCGGATGTGCGCCAGATCGTTGTGCCGGACACGGCCTATTTTGCCAACTTGCCGGACGTTGCCGCGAATTACGCTCTGCCGCGCGAACTGTCCACCCGGCACAATATTCGCCGTTATGGTTTTCATGGATTGGCGCATCAGTCCATGGTCGCGCAGTGGGCAGCCCGGCGCGGAGGGGATGTTGACGGCGCAAAAGTGATTTCGTTACAGCTCGGTGCGGGATGCTCCATTGCCGCAAGCCGTGGCGGCGCGCCCATTGACACCTCAATGGGCTTCACGCCGCTTGAAGGCCTGGTCATGGCCACCCGTTCCGGCGATGTGGATGCCGGTCTGCTGCTGTATTTGCAGCGCGAAGCCGGGATGGAGGCGGCGCAGATCGAGACGCTCCTGAACCAGAACTCGGGCCTGCTCGGCCTTTCCGGCATTAGCGGCGACATGCGGGTTCTGCTGGCCTCCGATGCGCCTGAAGCGAAAAGCGCCATCGCGCTTTATTGCTATCGCGCGAAAAAATACATTGGCGCCTATCTCGCGGCGCTTGGCGGCGCGGACGCAGTGCTGTTTGGCGGCGGCGTGGGTGAGCACAGCCCGGATATCCGGACACGGATTATTGAAGGCATGCAATGGTGCGGCCTCAAACTGGACGCCGCCGCAAATCTTTCGCCGCAAAAGCGGGGTGGGCGTGTCAGCGAAACAGACAGCCAAATTGAAATCGCTGTGATCAGTGTTGACGAAGCACGCGTCATGGCGCAGGCTGCCGCTGATTTGCTGACCGGCGCCTAAGCCCCGCTTGTGTGATGGCGCAATGCGCATCGCCGGGATCGAGGATTTGGTAGCGGCTGCGGCAAATCTCAGCGCGATGAATGCCCGGCCGGAAAGGCCGCTGCGGCCTTGAGCCTTTCATATGGACGCGTCCTGCGGGTACCCTTATACTTAAGGCATGGCGGGCTAGGTCGGCACAACAAGACTATCGCACAGCAGGCGCTATACCAGCGCGTCGGCCTAAACGGGACGACGCGTAAACGTACCGCAATATGGAAGCCCGGTGAACGTATACTTGACCCCGAACAGCCCTCGCACCGCACGCGGCAATCGCAGTAGCCAATATCGGCGGCCCTGGAGAAACAGAAATTTCGCAATTTTCCTCAATCAGACAATTTTCGGGAATGCGGTAGGCGTTGAGATAGCCGCCGTGATAGGAGCAGCCCCCCGATGAAAATCAGTTCTTTGGCCGGAAAGCCTGCCCCGCAGGGAATGCTGGTGAATGTACCAGATCTGATCAGGGCCTATTACACAGATGTTCCGGATGTCTCAATCCCGCAGCAAAGGGTCGCGTTTGGCACCTCGGGGCACCGTGGTTCCGCATTCGACAAGAGCTTCAATGAGTGGCATGTTGTAGCCATCACCGGGGCCATATGCAAATATCGCAAGCAACAAAATATCGACGGCCCGCTGTTTCTCGGTATGGATACGCATGCGCTCTCCGTGCCGGCCGCTGCCAGTGCGCTCGAAGTGCTGGTGGCAAATGGCGTGGACGTCATGATCGCGGAGAACGGCGAATACACTCCCACCCCCGCCATTTCGCATGCGATACTTTTATACAATCGTGGGCGCGCAAGCGGACTTGCGGACGGCATTGTCATTTCGCCCTCGCACAATCCACCCGACAGCGGCGGCTACAAGTACAATTCTCCCAACGGCGGGCCATCCGATCTTGCGGTCACTGGCTGGATTCAAGCCATGGCCAATGAGCTTCTTGAAAACGGTCTCCACGCCGTGAAAAGAATTCCTTACGAAGCGGCTCTCCGTGCGGCCTCGACACACCGTCACGATTATCTCAACACCTATGTGAGCGATCTGGGCAACGTGATCGATATGGACGCAATTCGTGATTCGAACATACGCATCGGCGTGGATCCGCTTGGCGGCGCGGGGGTCCACTACTGGGAGCCGATCGCTGAACGCTACGGTCTGAATCTCACTGTCGTGAACGAAGCGGTCGATCCGACCTTCCGTTTCATGACTCTTGACTGGGATGGCCAAATTCGCATGGACCCGTCCTCGCCATACGCGATGGGCAACTTGCTCGACCTGAAAGACCGCTTCGACATCGCCTTCGCTTGTGATACCGACCATGACCGGCATGGCATCGTCACGCGAAGCGCGGGTTTGCTTCCGCCCAATCACTACCTTTCGGTGGCCATCTTCTATCTTTTCCAGAGCCGGCCCCATTGGGGCAACGGCGCCGGAGTCGGTAAGACCGTGGTGAGCAGCCAGATCATTGATCGCGTGAGCGCAGAGCTTGGCCGGAAGCTTTATGAAGTGCCGGTCGGCTTCAAGTGGTTCGTTGATGGTCTATTTGACAGTTCGCTTGGATTTGGCGGCGAGGAAAGCGCGGGCGTATCGTTTCTTCGCCGTGACGGTACTGTATGGACGACAGACAAGGATGGGATCATCCCCGCGCTGCTTTCGGCGGAAATCACCGCGCTGATGGGCCGTGATCCCGGTGATATCTACCGTGAGCTTACGCGCAAGCTCGGCGAGCCTGCGTTCTATCGCGTCGACGCGCCCGCCACGCCAGAGCAAAAAGCGAAGCTGTCGACGCTCTCGCCTCAACAGGTTCAGTCCACGCAGCTCGCTGGCGAAAAGATACTGAGCATACTCAGCCACGCGCCAGGAAACGGCGCGCCCATAGGCGGACTGAAGGTAATTGCAGAAAATGGATGGTTTGCTACCCGCCCATCGGGCACCGAGGACATCTATAAAATCTATGCGGAAAGTTTTCGCGGAGAAGATCATCTGCGCCGCATTGCGGAGGAGGCGCAAGCTATCGTCGACGCTACGCTTGCGCTATGACAACGCAGGCGCCGGTTTAAGGAAAAGCCATGATCGATTCCAAAAATCAGAGTCCCGTATGCGAATCGCAAGGCGCATCTGATCCACAAACCGGGGGGCTCGGGGTGGCGTCACTCAACAGCGGCTGCTTCTGCATCAGTCTTGACGCGGATGCGCTGAAGCGCGAGTTCGAAACGGACTCCGGGACGCGCAGCTTGTATCCGCTGGTTATGGAAAAATCACCGCACATGTTTGCGGCAACGCCAGTGTTTGTGTCCCGGGACAAACTGGACAGCATGGCGGCGGTCATCCGGGCGGCTCAGGTGGTCATAACACTGCCGGCGTACTGCGAGATCGTCCTCGAAGGGGCGCCGCAGGCGGCGCTTTTTGATTCCGGTGGCGCGCGCGGTGTGTTCCTGAGCTATGACTTTCACGTGACCGCTGCCGGACCGAAGCTGATTGAGATCAACACAAACGCCGGTGGCGCACTTCTCAATGCCGCTCTGGCGCGCGCGCAGCGGGCCTGCTGCCCGGAAATCGCAGGCATGACTACCGGCCCGGTTGCGCTCGCAGCACTCGATCAAACTTTCATTGCGATGTTTGTAGAGGAATGGCGTCTGGCTCGTGGCGGCCGGGATCTGCGGCGCATCGCGATTATCGACGACAATCCGGAAACACAGTATCTCTATCCTGAGTTTGTCCTGTTCCAGCAGTTGTTCCGCCGTCATGGCGTGGAGGCGGTCATCGCCGATCCGGCGGCGATGCGGCTGCACAACAACGTCCTGTGGCATGGGGACGAGCCAGTTGACCTCGTCTACAACCGCCTTACCGACTTCATGCTGGAGGAGGCTGCCCACGCAGTGCTGCTCAAGGCGTATCTGAACAACGCCGTCGTTCTGACGCCCAATCCTCGTGTTCATGCGCTGTACGCCAACAAGCGTAACCTTGCCATTCTCAGTGATCCAGAGCGCTTGCGATCATTCGATGTGTCAGAGGACATTGTGCATACGCTTCTGAGCGGCATTCCGAAAACCGAGATTGTCGAAGCCTCCAAGGCCGGTCGCCTGTGGTCGGAGCGGCGCAAGCTATTTTTCAAGCCCGCCGCAGGCTTCGGCAGCAAGGCTGCATACCGGGGAGACAAACTGACTAGGCGTGTGTGGGAGCAAATCCTCGCCGGCGACTATGTGGCGCAAACTCTGGCGCCTCCGGGAGAGCGCCTGATCGCGGATCACCAGGCGCCGCATGCGCTCAAGTTTGACGTGCGCAACTATGTGTATGGCGGCGCAGTGCAGTTCATTACAGCGCGGCTCTATCAGGGCCAGACGACAAATTTTCGCACTCCTGGAGGCGGCTTTGCGCCGGTTTTTACTGATATTGCGGCGGGCCCGAAGCTGATCGCGGTTCATGACGAGGCCTCTGCTATCAGAACTTCGAATGCGCAACCGTCATAGGGACCGGTTTGCGCCACCGGCGACACCATGGCCGCCATAGTACCAACCCCTGATGCCGAACTGGAGAAGCTGCAACGCGATTCCTTCGGCTATTTTTTGCATGAGAAAAATCCCGTCAACGGCCTCGTGATCGATAAGACCGCTCCGGATTGGCCAGCAAGCGCCGCTCAGGCCAGCCTGGCGATAGCCTGCTAACGGCCGCCGGCTTCGTAAGGCGGCCTTCAACCATCAGAATTATTCAGGATTAGACTGACCCGCACTTGTCCCGGCTCGTTGCCATTTGCCATGGTGACAAAGCCAAATTCATGCGCCATCGCCCGCATGGCCCGGTTCTCGGTTAGAATATCTCCGGTCAATTCGCCGATGCCCCGCATTTTGGCGTAATCGATGATTTCCTGCATCAAGGCCAGGCCCAGCCCTATGCCCTTGAGGGCGCTACGCACCAAAACTGCAAATTCCGCCTTCTCGCCGTCCGGATCGGCGGCAAGACGCACCACGCCGCTAATGCCGTTTTCATCCAGCGCCACAAACGCCATTTCCCGGTCATAGTCGATCTGCGTCAGGCGCGCCGCCAGTTGATGCGGCATATGACGCATGTGGGATAAAAACCGCAGCCGCGCATCCTCCGGGTCCAGCGCCTCGACCATGGCAATCAGCGCGGGTTCATCCTCCGGGCGGATCGGCCGCAGATCATAATGCGCGCCGGATTGGGTGGTGATCACGCGGGCAAGCTGTGCGGGATAGGGCGATATCGCCAACCGGTCCGCGGTTTTGCCCGCTGCGGGTGTAATGCGAATGCGCGCATCCAGCGCCATGACGCCTTTGGCTGAGGCGATCAGGGGATTGATATCCAGTTCACACACTTCGGCAAAGTCAGCGGCGAGATGCGAGATTGAAATCAGTACACGGATAATCTCGTCCATGTCCGCCGCCGGCACATTGCGGTAGCCGCGCAGCCGCCGCACGATCCGGGTCCGGTCAATGAGTTCGCGCGCCAGCACGTCATTCAGCGGCGGCAGGCCAATCGCCTTGTCGGCGGTGATCTCCACCCCCACACCGCCTTCGCCAAACAGGATGACCGGGCCAAAGGTCGCATCCGTATTGACGCCAACGATCAGCTCGACAGCGCCTTTGTCACTGATCATGGGCTGCACGCTGAAGCCATCGATGCGCGCCTGGGGATGCGTGCGCGCCAGCCGCGCCAGCATGGCCTGCGCCGTGGCGCGCACCATGTCCGCGCCTTCCAGGCCGAGCGCCACGCCGCCTGCGTCAGATTTATGGGTAATATCGCGCGACATGATTTTCAATGCCACCAAGCCGCCAAACGCGCTGGCGATTTCGCCTGCCTCGTCCGGGGTTTTTGCACTGCGGGTTTCCACCACCGGAACGCCATAGGCCGCCAGCACGCACTTCGCTTCCGCTTCGCTCAGCCATTCGCGCTGTTCGCGCAGCGCCCGGTCAATTATCTCACGCACCTCGCCGCAATCGCTGCTGTGCGCCGCCTCGCCGCCGCTGGCTGGCGTTTGCATCAGCAAATCCTGGTTGCGGCGGTAGCGCAGCATATGCCCGAACGCCCGCACCGCCTGGGTGGGCGTATCATAGCTGGGGACGCCGGCCGCGCGGAACAGCGCCCGCGCCGGGCCGGTGCTGGCGCCGCCGAGCCAACTGGTCAGCACCGGCTTATTCGTGCCGTGCATATTATCCAGCACCGCCTGGGCGGCCTCGCTGCTATTGGCGATTGCCGTCGGGCAATTCAGCACCAGCAGCGCGTCTACATTTTCATCTTCCAGCAAAGCGCGGGTCGCCTCGGCATAGCGCGCGCCGGGGGCGTCGCCGATAATGTCAACCGGATTGCCATGCGACCAGGTAACCGGAAGCGCTTTATTCAATCGCGCCAGCGTCGCCCCGGACAACGGCGCCAGAACACCGCCATCATCGATAAGCTCATCCGTCGCCAGCACGCCAATGCCCCCGCCATTGGTGAGGATCGCCAGGCGATCGCCAAGAGGGCGTATGCCGGCGGACAGGGTTTCCACCGCCTCGAACAATTCATCCAGCAAGGTCACCCGCAACATGCCGGCGCGCCGGAATGCGGCGTCATAGACGTCATCCGATCCGGCCAGTGCGCCGGTGTGCGAGCTTGCCGCTTTCGCGCCTTCCGCATGCCGGCCCGCCTTGATGACGATGACCGGCTTGATGCGGGCGCAGGCGCGCGCCGCCGACATGAATTTGCGCGCATGGGTGATCGATTCCACATACAGCAGCACGGCGCTGACATTTGTGTCACCGGTCAGATAATCCAGCATGTCGCCAAAATCCACATCCGCCATGCCGCCCAGCGACACCATGTGCGAAAAACCAATAGTGCGCGACGCCGCCCAATCCAGCACCGAGGTCAGCACCGCGCCCGATTGTGTAACAAAGGCCAGCTTGCCGCACAGGGCATTTGCCGGGGCGAAACTGGCGTTCAGATTGACGCCGGGAACCAGCATGCCCACGCAGTTTGGCCCAATGATCCGCAGCAGATGCGGCCTGGCCGCTTGCAGCACTTGCTGTTGCAGGGCGCGTCCTTCCGCACCCAGTTCGGCAAATCCGGCGGTGATGACGATGGCGGCCTTGACGCCGCGCCGGCCCAGCGCATCGATCAGCCCCGGCACGGTGGCGGGCGGCGTGCAAATCACCGCAAGGTCCGGGGTGACAGGCAGGCTTGCCACATCCTTGTAGGCGGTAAGCGATGCAATCATCGCCTCATTGGGATTTACCGGCAGGACCGGCCCGGCAAATCCCTGGCTGAGCAGATTTTTCATCAGCACCTGACCGACCGATCCCGGCCGCTGGCTGGCGCCGATCAGGGCGATGCTTTTTGGTCCGAACAGAGACTGCAAATTACGCACGGACATCGGGGCTTGCTCCTTAATTTAGCGCCATGGCTGCCCGCTTGACCTGAGACCCAAAAACTGGATTGTTTATCATTAGAATTTTCCGCCACTGTTTCCCCGGGCTGGGAGGAGTGGAAAGCGATGAAGGCATCAAAGTTATCAGATGCTCAGAAGGCGTTTCTTTTTACTTGATAAGCGCTCTCGTTACATGTTGACGCTGTTCCGTATAATTGATCCAACTGTAATGAGGAGGTTCTGGCAAGATCAAAGTTGATCAAGCGGAGGGCTTGCTGATGAAAAAGATGAAATATCTGGGCGAGGGGATTGCCAAATACGTGAAGCGCCGCATCACACAATCCACGGCGCCACGAAGAGTCAAAACTTGCCCTTTTCGCAACTCATCTATGCGAATTCATGATTGCCCGGGGATGCGCACTTCCACCAGGCCGTTCGCAAGGGATGCTGGTTGCTTGCGCATAAGCGCCATTGATTCAGATCAAAGCTCTTTTCGGGGGCCGGTTCTACCCTAAGAGTGTGGAAGTTTGCATCCAGCTCCGGTGCAGGAATTTAAGAGGTTACCATGACCAGGGATGCGGCTCATCTCGTCTGGTTCGAGGAAATATCGCGTTCTGATGTGCCGCGCGTCGGCGGCAAGAACGCGTCGCTCGGCGAAATGGTGTGCAACCTCGGGACAGCGGGCGTCAAAGTCCCGCCTGGCTTTGCCACCACGGCCGGGGGGTATTGGCGCTTCGTCGCGGCAAACAGACTGGCGGAACCCATTGAGACCGCACTGGGAGAATACAAGGCCGGTAAGCTGCCGCTGCAGGAGGCGGGCGAGACGGTCCGGCGCGCTTTCATGCGCGCCGATTGGCCTGCGGATGCCGCACAGGCCATCCGCGAAGCTTACCGGGAACTCTCCAGACGATGCGGCGGCGGCGATACGGATGTCGCCGTGCGTTCCAGCGCGACGGCCGAAGATTTACCGGATGCGAGCTTTGCCGGCCAGCAGGAGAGCTTCCTCAACATCCGGGGTGAGGACGCACTGCTGGACGCGTGCCGCCGCTGCTATGCCTCACTGTTCACAGACAGGGCGATCAGCTACCGCGAGGCTAAAGGCTTCGATCACCTCAAGGTGGCGCTGTCGGTGGGGGTGCAGAAAATGGTCCGGTCCGATCTCGCGGGCGCGGGCGTCATGTTCTCGATCGACACCGAAACCGGCTTCGACAAGATTGTTGTTATCGATGCGGCCTGGGGACTTGGCGAAAATGTCGTGCAGGGCGCGGTTGATCCGGACGAATATCAGGTCTTCAAGCCGCTTCTCGCGCACGCGGACCTTTCTCCGATAGTTGAAAAGAAACTTGGCGAAAAGGCGCGCAAGATGCTCTATGCCACCGCCGGAGACGCGCCCACGCGCAACGTCGAAACCTCCATGGCCGAGCGCACCGCGTTCGTCCTTAACGACCAGGAGATCCTTGCCCTGGCGCGCTGGGCCTGTGTCATCGAGGCGCATTACGGCATGCCCATGGACATGGAATGGGCGAAAGACGGACAGACAGGAGAACTGTTTATCGTCCAGGCGCGGCCCGAGACCGTTCAGTCGCGCAAGGCCCTGGGGGCCCTCAAATCATACCGGATAAAAAGCAGGGGGCGAACGCTCGTGACCGGCCTCAGCATCGGCGACGCCGTGGTCACCGGCAGCGTCTGCCTGATCCGCAGCCCGGATGATATCACCAGCTTCAGGACAGGCGCCGTGCTCGTCACCAGGACTACCGATCCCGACTGGGTGCCGGTCATGAAACGTGCGGCCGCCATTATCACCGATCACGGCGGCCGCACATCGCACGCGGCGATCGTCAGCCGGGAACTGGGATTGCCGGCGGTCATTGGCGCCGGCAATGCGACCCAAATTCTGCATGACGGCCAGGAGGTCATGGTTTCCTGCGCCGAGGGTTCCGAGGGCTTCGTCTATGAGGGCACCGGTGAATTCGAGGTTGAGGACGTCAGGCTTGACGGCATCGCGCACACCCGCACCCAGGTGATGCTCAATCTTGCCAATCCGGCGGCGGCCTTCCGCTGGTGGCGCCTGCCTGCGGATGGCGTTGGCCTTGCGCGGATGGAGTTTGTGGTGAGCAACTTCATCAAGGTCCACCCGATGGCCCTTGTGCGATTTGATGAGCTGAAAGACATCGAGGCCAAGCGTATGATCAGCGCCCTGACGCAGGGTTACGCGGACAAGACCGAGTTTTTCGTTGACCGGCTCGCCCGCGGCCTCGCCCGTATCGCGGCGGCGCATTTTCCCAAACCGGTGATCGTGCGCATGAGCGATTTCAAGACTAACGAGTATGCCAACCTCATCGGCGGCGCAGAGTTCGAGCCGCATGAAGAAAACCCCATGCTCGGGTTTCGCGGCGCGTCACGCTACTATTCACCCCGCTACCGTGAAGGCTTCGCGCTTGAGTGCCGCGCGATACGCCGGTTGCGCCAAGAGATGGGCTTCAGCAATGTTATCGTCATGATCCCGTTTTGCCGCACGACGCAAGAGGCCGGCCGGGTGCTTGAGGTGATGGCCCAGAACGGGCTGCGGCGCGGCGCTGACGGCCTTGAAGTTTACGTCATGTGCGAGATTCCGTCGAACGTCGTTTTGGCAACGGAATTTGCCAAGCGGTTCGATGGCTTCTCGATCGGCAGCAACGATCTCACGCAGCTTACACTCGGCGTCGATCGCGATTCCGCGGAACTCGCCGGACTCTTCGACGAGCAGGACGAGGCGGTGAAATGGATGATCCGCAACGTCATTAGCGAAGCGCACAGCGTGGGCGCCAAGGTCGGTTTATGCGGGCAGGCGCCGAGCGATCACCCGGAGTTCGCAGAATTTCTGGTCGAGTGCGGCATCGATTCCATATCGGTCACTCCCGACAGCTTCGTTGCGGTCAAGCGCCACATCGCGCGGGCTGAAAATGCGAAGAGGCTTTGATATGGATCAGAGGCTACAGCAGGTCTAACCTAGCTGTGTGATTTTATACGGAGTTGGTTAGGGGTTCCCATATTTGCACCTGAACCTTCAGTAATCATCATTTATCTGATTCAAGATGCGGGCTGGAGCCTGAAGATGCAGGTACCAATAAAGGAGGCCAGGGGAATCGTAGGTTCGGCTTGTCCGATTCCATTCATGCGCGGAGCAACCTATCTTGATGTGAACATCTCGTCTCGAAGCCTTTGCTGATTCGAATATTTCGCGTAGTGGTTCGAATTACTCTACATGCGATAGCTGAGAGAAAGAGGCCTATTTCGGTGCTAATTACGTCGGTGTCGTCTGTGTGGCGAAGCGAAGGATGGCAATTTTTCCCCGAGCCGGATTAGCTGCGCCGTCCACCGGCGGGCCAGCAACAACAATCCGGCACGGTGACGTTTCCTCAGTCTCGCCCGGTCCCTGCCGGATGTCCGGCCACCGCCCCGGTCGCCGATTGGCGCTTCCTGACGTTCTGTATCTTTGCGAAGGCGCGGTCGCTGGCGATGAAGCGCGCCAGCATTGGCGCGATGAGCTTGGCCGGTTCACTGACCGGTTGGCCGGTCTCATGTGCGAGCGCCTCGGGATTGCGCCGAATATCCTGGACGGCAACTTCATGGCGGATGCGCCAAACCGTAAATGGGCGGGCGACATCAGCTATATCTGGACCTCTGAGGGGTGGCTGTATCTGGCCGTCGTGCTCGATCTCTTCTCCCGGCGCATCATCGGATGGGCAGTCAGCGACCGGTTAAAGAAGGACCTGGCGCTCAGGGCCTTGCAGCGGGCGATCACAATGCGCTGTCCGCCACCCGGACTGATCCATCATTCTGACCGGGGCAGCCAATATTGTTCCGGGGACTACCAGAAACTTCTGGGCTCCCTGGGAATCATCGCATCCATGAGCGGAAAGGGAAATTGCTATGACAACGCCATGGTGGAAACGGTATTCAAAACCATCAAATCCGATCTGGTCTGGCGGACAAGATTCCTGACAAGAGCGGATGCCGAATTGGCCATTGGCCGTTACATTGATGGCTTCTATAATCCCCGGCGGCGGCATTCCGCACTGGGATATAAATCGCCGGTGACATTCGAGGCCATCATGGCAAGCGCAGAGTAGAAAGTCTCTCCACTAAATAAGGGCAAGTCCAGTCAACGCCGCCACGAGGCAGGGTCGCCGGAGATTCACGATCGGGCATGAGCTGGGGCATTTCCTTATGACCCACCACAAGCCGCCTCCCGGCCAGCCGTTTCAATGCTCGCGCGAGGACATGCGACGATGGACCGACAAGGAGAAAAGCGCCGCCATAAAGATGGAGGTGGAAGCGAACGAGTTTTCGTCGTTGATCCTGATGCCGCCGCCGCTATGGCGCGCTCGCGCAAGCAAGCTCGGAGATCCCAATCTCGCGCAGATCGTCGCGCTCGCGAAGGATTTTCAGGTCAGCAAGGAAGCTGCAGCCCGCGCTTATGCCCAATACCATGAGGAAAGCATTGCGATTGTCGTGGCGAAGGACGGTGTGATCGAGAAAATCTACCGAAAGCCAGCAGGATTCCCCACGATATGCGTCCGGTCGGGCGATCAGGTGCCGAAACCATCGCTCCTGTTTCGGGCCGTGAAGCAATTAAATCACCCGTCCGAAATTGGAGAAGCGAAAGCGGAGCTCTGGCTTGAGTCTGACAGGTGGCGCACCCTGCCGCCGCTATATGAACAGGTTTTCCATCAACAAGACGGCTACGCGCTCATAATGCTTTGGGCTGAGGCGCAGCAGGGTGACGATGAAGACCCGGAAGAGGATATGACGTCGAAGCAGCGGCTCGCCCGACGTCAAGAACAATGGCGCACTTAGGCCCGAACATTCGAAGCGCCTTTCATTCTCTATCGCATCGCACGCCGGGGGGTCACCTCGCTACATGCGCTGCCCGATTGATCCACAAGCACAGGGCATAGGCGAGCTTCCGGCGCGCCGCCTACTATGATGGTGATGAATCCCTCGCGGGGGCGGCGAGGATGTCGGCAACATCGACCAGCGTGGCGGTCATGCCGTCAAAACCGCGCCCGCCCCCCACAATGTCCTTTCAGTTTGGGGCTAGGCGTTTTGGTATATTGATACCGCCATAATTCGTCACATTAGGGAAAATATGCAGATTAATTATACTTTTCCCGCGCGCCTCAATGGCGTACTATAAACATGCGTAAATTCGCATTTCTGAGGAATATGGGAGAATGGAAGATACCAATCCGTACTTATCGCTGCCCGAGGGAAGGAAGCACCTTGCGGCACTCGTCCGAAGTGCCGGCGATGTAATCCGGATCGATGACGCCGCCCGTGTGCTGGGCGTCGATCGCAGCGCAGCGGCCAAGGCCCTCGCGCGATGGGTCAATCAGGGCTGGCTACGCCGCGTCGCGCATGGCGCCTACGTTTCAGCTTCCCTGGACTCCCTGGAGAGCGAGCACGTTCTCGACGATCCCTGGGTCCTGGTTCCCGCACTGTATGCTCCGGCCTATGTCGGCGGGCGCACCGCCGCCGAACACTGGGACCTCACCGAGCAAATCTTCAATGATATTGTCGTGCTGACCACCCGCGCGATCAGAGCAAAGACCCAGCGTCACCACGGCGCAAACTTCACCTTGAAGCACATCAACGCCGAAAAGCTCTTCGGCACGAAGACACTCTGGCGTGCCCATACCAAAGTGCCCATCTCGGATGTCCACCGCACCATCATCGATATGCTCGACGATCCCGCCCTCGGAGGCGGCATCCGGCATGTGGCCGATTGCCTCGCGAACTACCTCCGCCGCAGCGACCGTAACGATGGCCAGCTAATCGCCTACGCGGAGCGCCTTGAAAACGGAGCCGTATTCAAGCGCCTCGGCTTTCTGGTCGAGGGCGAGGCGACAGCCTGCACACTCATAGAGGCGTGTAGCGCCCATCTGACGAAGGGTAATGCCAAGCTCGACCCCGCGCTCGAATGCCCGTGCCTCATCTCGCGGTGGAAGCTCTGGGTTCCGCCGTCCTGGACCGCGAGCGTGCGCCAATGATCGATAAACGCGAAATACTCGACTTGGCGACGCGCATGTCGCTCATTCCGCATGTTGTCGAGAAGGACTATGTGCTCGGGTGGATACTCGCGGGCATCAATGCGAACTCGGCATTGCGAGATAGCTGGGTCTTCAAAGGCGGAACCTGCCTCAAGAAATGCTACTTCGAGACCTACCGGTTTTCTGAAGACCTCGATTTCACACTGATTGACCCTGCCCAAATCGACGAGGCCTTCCTGCGAAGCACGTTCGCTGAAATCGGCGATTGGGTTTACGAAAACACCGGCATAGAAATGCCTGCCGACAAGCAGGAGTTCGACATCTATCGGAACCCGCGCGGCACCGTGTCCTGCCAAGGGAAGCTCAGTTATCGCGGGCCGGTCTCGTCCCGCGATCTTCCGCGCGTGAAACTCGATCTGACAGCCGACGAACGCCTGGTGCTCCCGCCCGCGCGAACGACCGTCTTTCACCCCTATACGGATGCCCCGGACCCCGGCATCGAAATCCTCGCCTATGTCTATGAAGAGGTATTTGCCGAGAAGGTGAGGGCGCTCGCTGAGCGTACCCGGCCCCGCGACTTGTTTGACGTCATAAACCTCTTCAGGAACGCCGATGCGCGGCCATCGCCCGCCGTCATGCTCGATGTGATCGGTCAGAAATGCGATTTCAAAGGCATAGGCGTTCCGGTCTTGGGCGACCTTGATCCCCACCGCGTTGAGCTTGAAGGCCTCTGGAAAAGCATGCTGGGCCACCAGCTCCCCTCCTTGCCTCCCTATGAGAGTTTCTGGGATGAGCTTCCGGCCTTTTTCGAGTGGTTGGCGGGCGGGGTGACCCCGAACGAACCCGCTGCCTACACGATGGGCGCAGGCGAAACCGTGCTCCGTGAGCGCGTGCTTCGGCTACCTGTCTCGGGACAGATTCAGTCGATGATCGAAGTCATCCGTTTCGCCGCTGCCAACAGGCTCGTTGTTGAACTCGATTACGACGGCGCAGCGCGCCGTATCGAATCCTATTCGCTACGCCAGACTAGGGACGGCAATGTCATCCTGCATGCCTTCGATGTCGATAAGGCCGGTCACCGCAGCTACCGGATCGACCGCTTCCAGGGCGCGCGCGTCACGAATACAAGTTTTGTTCCCCGCTATGAGATCGAACTGACCCCGAAGGGGCCGGTTCGGGTAGGAGCGACGTCAGCCCGCGTGTCGCAAACGCCATTTAGAGTCCGGTCCGCACGGGCGACGAGGGCAGCTAGTTCCCCTTGGACCACAAAGGCCAGAGCCAATCCTTTCACCAAACCGGCCAAGACAAAGGCTTTTGGTCAGCCGACCTACATCTACCAATGTCCAATGTGTCAGAAGAAATTCCGGCGCAGCACAATGGATGGAAAGCTTAACGCGCATAAGAACGAATGGGGTGGTAACTGTTCCGGTCGGACAGGCTACCTCGTCGATACGAAATACTGATGAGGCATCGCCGCTGCTGGAGCGCTCACGTGACGCGCTCTGTGAAGAGGTATTTCTGAAAACCGACAAACGCCTCCCTAATGCGGCGTGGATCGCCACCTAGCTGGACCGTCGCATCCCGCACCAACGTCGAAAGCCCTATCCCCAGATCGCCGGCCACCTCCCGCTGCGTGCGGCCACTGGTCTGCGGCAGGCGAACAGCCTCGGCTTCAAACTCCTTCGTAAATCGTCTCTTTTGCATTCTTGAGTTCCTTTTCTTTCATAAGGAACTCTCCACTTTTCTGGGCAAGTCCATTATATAGGCTCTCAGAGGCAGGGTTCCGGCCTCGCTTTCCAGCCGCGCCCGTTCCTCGAAGGTCAGACGCAAGGAGAATGGCGAAGGCTTTTTTGGATCGGAAGGCGTCATGGGCGCGCCTCGTGAGCCGCTTTAGGCTCATCGCCCGCTCCAGATAAATATCAATAATTTCAATGAATTAAGCACAGCCCTCCGGGGCTGTTTTTGTTTAGAGTGCTCGTTGTGTGGCACATTATGAGCAAATTCTATGCATCTGACAGAAAGCCGCCGGATACGATGTCGCATGTACGGCGGCTCTGTTCCAAATCCATCTTCCTTGCAAAGTCGCGATCATCCTTCAGCATGAAGCTCGCGGGTTCTGATATCCCAGCAGCGAATCTCGTCGCGCAACAAGGCAAGGCTTCCGCCCGGCGCGACAAAGCCAAACACCACCTCGCCGGCCAATGCGGCGGCGAAGCGGTTTCGCTGCCGGGCCAGATCGGCGCTGACGCGCTTCTCTGTCACAGGAAACGGCGAGACGATCGTCAGCCTGCCCTCGTCAAGGGCTTTCCTTTGCGCCACAGGCAATCGCAGGGTGCCGAGGCCACGCGCGAGCGCCATCACGATGGGCTGTTTGCCGCGCAGCAGGATTTCGAGGCATTGCTGTTCAAGCGGTGAATGAAAGCCGCTGATCACACAGCGTCCGGCATCACGCCAAGCCGCCGCCTGATCAAACGCCTTAAGAATTGTCGCACCGGGCGCTTCCTTCGAACACAGAAAAGCTGACATCGGGGCGGAAAGTGGCACAGCTGATCCTGCGACTGAGATGGAGCGAGGCGCATTGGCGCCGAGCCGCCTGTTCACACGGCTGGGATAACCTTCGGCGTTCTGAGATATGGAATGCGGGTCATGCGCCCGATCCGCGCCCGGCATGGTTGGTTCATCCTTCCGGTTGGCGAGGTGCACCAAATGCTTCGTCGATCATCATCATCAAGCGCCCATCTTCAGAGACGCGGCAGAACTCACTGGGAAGGCGGGGGCTGACCGGTTCAAAGTCGGTAGCGACCGCAAAATCCCGGCGGTCCCAGATAAGCAAGTCCCATGCGAGAACCGCGATCTTCATTCGTCCGCCGTATCACTGTCGCTCCCTAGCCGGAACTTCAGGTCATAGTTGACAATGAAATCCAATTCTGCGTCGTTTAGCCCATAGAAGGGGCCAATGAGCCGATCAATTTCATCGATGGTTGGTTTGCATTTTTGAATCTTGAAGGACTGCGTTTCCGTGCGTCCTGTCGACCTTTGCTCACGGACCAGCATTGTGCTGTTTTGAGATAGATACTTTAGATATTTCTCACTCGCTTTCCCAACTTCGTCACTATCAAGGGCCGACAAGGGCACCGGGAAGGATTGTATATCTGCTGGGTTTAGGTCCCGGAGATTTGATGATATCGTATACCACCACCAAAATAGACTGCTACTAAGAATTCCAATAACAGGTTTTACGTGCTCGCGCCGCGCAACTGAAAAATGGGTCTCTCGGCTACTGCTACCTGAGACCCCGTTGACATTGAACGCAGGTGCAAAATCAGTGAAAACCTTCCAATACAATCCGCCGGTCGTGCGGTAATATATCCAATTGTCTGATCGCGATACGAAGTGGCTTATCTTTGTGCTAACGCGCGTCACTTTCTCAAGAATGGAACGTTCGATTTTATAACCCAACTTCGGAACCCAGAAAAGCGAACGGCTTCTCGGTACATCAACGTAAGACATACGCTGCACCAAGCCGTCGCGGTTCTCGCTCGTCCACTTCTGGTAGCCAGTAGCGGAGGTCTTTCCATTGTTGCTGTGTGTGACAATGAATATTGTAAGAGCTCGATTAACAGCGTCAAAAAGCTTAGCAGGTCGCCAAGCAAAATTGGCGTACCAAGCGTTTCCGTGTGTTTCAAGCATATCCTGAATGCAGCGCATTCTTTGCGTTGACGGCAGAGAGAGTGGAACGATCATGCTCATCGCTCCAGTGGAGTTCATTAACTGAAGACTTCGCTCGATACACATTGCGTGGATCGCATTTCCATCCAGTGATTTGAACTCACGCGGGCGATAATCGACCTCACGAAGTTCCAGATATGGCGGATTGCCGACTATCACATCAAAGCCACCGCCCTGCATGATCCCGTGAAATTCGATGAACCAGTGGAATGGCTCATGAATTTTGAGCCACTTTGCATAGCTCGCTTGATTACTTTTGCTCACACCATAGCTCGCAGCCATCTGCTGGTTAAGCTCGTCGTCTAAATTTTTGAGACGTTCTCGAAGCTTCGCCTTGTCCGCCGGTGGAACAGAACCATCCCCCTCCATCTGCCGCGCGCGAAATGCATCAAAGACTTGCTGGAGATCGGCAGCACTCCTTGCTATTCGTTCCGATGAATTATCGAAATCGAGTTTGCTGGTCAGCGCCTTTTTCACATCGGCATAGGTCGCATAGCCGACCAGCGTATTTCCCGCGCGAATATTGAAATCAATATCCGGCAGCGGCTCGATGCCGAGGTTTTCGTGGTTTTGATCCGGATCAACTTGCGCAGCGAGCTTCAGGAACAGCCGAAGCTTACAAATTTCGACCGCCTCTTCCATGATGTCGACACCGAACAGGTTGTTCAGAATGATGCTTTTCAGTGTGAAATAACGCGCGTTGGGGTGCGCGCTAACCTTCGCCAGCGTCGCCCTGAAGTCTTCGAACTTCTTCGGCGCGTGGCCTTCGCCCAGCCGCTCAAGATCGGCGACGAAGGCCTCCATCCGGTCGAGGCAGGTCTCATAGAGCGGTTCAAGGATATTTAGCGCGGCGAACAGGAACGCGCCTGAGCCACAGGTCGGATCGAGAACGGTGATGCCCTCAATCGCCTTCCAGAAGGCACGAAGCAGGTCCGGGCCTTCGCAGCGTTCGATCACGTCCTGGGCGAACTGCCGGATATCCAGATTGAGCGTGATGAGATCGTTGATCTCGCGAACTCCGCCTGTGGCCAGTTTCGCCCGGACCTCTGTGTAACGGGTGCGGCGCGCCACGACTTCGCGCCATATCTCGGTGGGCAAAGCGAACGCAGCAGGCGCAGCACGGTTCCACTGCGTACGCGCTGATATATCCGTAATACCAGCCGCGATTACGGCCGGAAGCGGGTTTTCAATTCCATGCTTGACTACCGGGTAGATGTAGCGGTCCGGATCGTCGCGCAGATGATCCCAGATCGTCGGCCCGCCGGGATTTTCGAAAGCCACCTTGCATTTGGCCTTCGCGGCGTCGAACAGGAAGGGGATCACCGTGTTCTTGGAAATGTATTCGGTGATGTCCTCCTTGGTGTAGTAGGCCCCCATCTGTTTCTGGTTGATGTACTTCTCGAAAATGTATCCGAGCACGTCCGGGTTGATCTCGTTGTCGTTGCGCAGCGGACGTTCGTCCAGATGCCACTGGTAGCGGTCGAAATAGGCGAAGATGCGTGTGAAGGCTTCGTCCGGGATATGGATATCCGGGCAGCGCTCTTCGATCGGGTGCTTTTCGAACAGGCCGCCGTTCAGGTATGGAATGCGACCGAGGAGCTTGTCGAGTTCCGGGTTCCGCTCCTTGCCGCCAAGCCCCTCATGGAACAGGCGCAGAAGGAAGTAGCGGTAGAAGGAATAGAACTTGTCCTGGCCTTTCTCACGCTGGCAGCGCGCAAGCCTGTCGCGCAAATAGTCCCGCTCGCCGTTCAGAAAGCCCTTCCGCTGCATGAAATAGATGAACATCAGGCGGTTGAGCATCAGCGAGGCATACCATTCGCGGTCCGCCAGATCGGTGATGCCATTGATGAAGTCGAGGAAGGCTTTGTGCTCAGCCTTGAACTGATCGTAGAACCGCTTCGTAACTCTTTCAACATTGAAGGCGGCTCGGGCCCGCGCCGTGACGTCAACCAGCGTAATGCCGTCCTCTTCAGCGAGCGAGAAGGTGATCGCCTGCAGCTTTTGCAGGAAGCCGCGATTGCCGGAAGTGGCGTACCAGAAGTGCTCAGGAACCGATGCAGGCTTGCCGGCCTCGCGCCGCGCCCAGCACCATATCTGCTCAGCGTGCTTTGTGTCGGTGAATATGATCAGATTCTCAAGCGTGGTCTTCGCAACCTGATGCTCGATCTTCTTTCGGCTGGCGCGATCAGGAATCTGTTGCCCTGCGGGCGCCTGGCAAACCCAGGCAACCATGCCCCGCTTTTCGGCGGCAGCTTTCAGCGCGAACGACGTGCCCGAGATTTCGACCGGGAGGCTCGTGCTGTGCCGATCCCAGCCCAACTCCTCGATAAACAGCTTCTCGAAATCGAATTGTTCCAGTAGATATTTTGCATTACCGGCGTTGAAGTCCATACCCAGCCCCCTTCATCACGCCGTCTGACGCGCAAGCCCCAGCGAGCAGATGATCTGCGGTTCGCCGGAATGTTCTTCATCCTGGATCAAGCAAAGCCGATCTTCCTCCCGTAGCGCCAAAACCAGCTCGGCCAACTTGTCATCACTGATGCCCGTTTTCATCTGACGGTTCAATGTGTCAGTTGCCGACTGCCGCAACGGGAAGCGGTAAATCTCTTCGATAGCCTTGCCGAGTTCGGGTAAATCGAACAGCGTTCCCTTGACCTTATCGGCATGGCGCATGAGCCGCTCATAGGTTCTGAAGCGCGCCCCAGATGGGCGGCCAAGTTGCCCGCCAACCTGCTTTTCCTCGGCCGCGATGTGCTCGACGCCCTTGGCGACCATCGCGTGGTGTTCGTCTTGCCGCAGCAACGCTGGCGTATCCGGCTCGCACGCCGCGATTTTCAAAATCTCAAACTGGGATTGGGTGACGCTCGCGCCATCTTTATCTACCCAGGCCAGCGCGTCGTTGCCTTGCGCGGTGCGCAGATAAACAAGGGCTCCATTGGGCCTCCCATCCTGCGGTGTATAAGCCTTGGTCGAATAAACGACAGACGGCAATTCGGGGATAACTTTTTGCAAGGCGGGGTTCGCGTCAATCGCATTCTTCCAGATTTGATAGGCATAAGACGCCAGGTCCACCTCCGTATCCGCTTCACCATCAAGAATGCCTGCATTTTCGTTGTAGAGATCGGTAAGCTCTTCGCGCTCGCCTTCGTCTTCAAAGAACGCTTCGTCAGTACCAACCACTTCAGCATTTTCCTTCAGCCGCTGGCGAACGCGCGCACGCAATTGGATCAAACGTTCAACGCCATCAGCCGGCAGGAATGAATAGCAGAGGATTTTCTCGGCCTTTTGCCCGATGCGATCGACGCGGCCCGCGCGCTGGATGAGGCGAATGATGGCCCAAGGCAGATCATAATTCACGAGGATTGCAGCATCTTGAAGGTTCTGCCCCTCGCTCAGCACATCAGTAGCAATCAGCACGCGCAGTTCTTCGTCGGGCTTGATCTTGTCGCGCTTGTTGTTGCTGCCCGGGCTGAAGCGCCATGCAAAACTTGTAGGATCCGATGTTTTACCTGAGACGGCCGCCATCGACTTGATCGCGCCACTTTTCAGCCGCCGTTCAAGGTAGCGAACCGTGTCGGCAAACTGCGAGAAGATGATGATCTTCTCCTTGGGGTGCTTCTTGGTTAGCAGATCGAGCAGGGAAGCGAGCTTCGTGTCCTTACCGGGGTCCCATTGGCCGCAATCATCAAGTATCTTGAGGAGCCGCGCGCTGTCGCTAGTCAGATCCTTCTTCAGTTGCGCCACGAATAGGTCCGGGCGGAGCCACCTGAAGCGCTTTTTGTACTGAGCCGCGTAGAGCCGGTAAGTTTCGGCTGCCCTCAATCGAAAGGCTGCCTCATCGCGCAAGTCGAGAGCTTCCGCGTTCTGAAGGTTTTCATCCTCCCCTTCTGAAAACAATTCGGCGTCCGCGCTCTGATCGTCGACGTCCTCGTCGTAATTCGCGGCGTCAAGAAGCCCTGCGTCCTGAGTGCCAAGGGGCAAAGGAAGATCGTTCTCGATGGCGTGCAAGAAGATGTAGTTTCGGAGCACATGGCGCTCCAATGATTGCTGGAACGCCTCGCCGCTGCTTTCCAGGCGTTTGAACAGGTTGGTACGGCAAAAGCCCATAAGGCGCTTACCCGCCCGAGAAAGATCATCGAGTTGCTTGGCCTCGTTCGGCGTCGGGGGCTTGTGTGGATTCGGAGCAACGTAGTTGCCCAGGCCGTAGCGCGGCAAATGCATGAGGTTGATCGCATCAACGACCGGTGAGGCATAAAGCCTCGCGTACTGATCGCTTACATCCTTGTCATTGATTTGGAATCGAAGCGTGCGTGGCACACGTTCCGGGAAATAAGAGCGCGACCCGTCTTCGAATGTCAGAAACTTACGACCATTAACCGGGTCAGTCTTTGCATAGTTATCCTGGATGAATGTTCGCGTCCGACGCACCATGTAGAGGCGCATGAGTTCGCGCCAGTCATCGGCGTACGCGCTTTTCTCAAATGCTGCAAGGGATCGAACAGGGCACTGATGGCGCCGGATAAACTCGGTTTCACCGATATCTTGCAGCAATCGCTCGGGCCGCACGCCGATGTCTTGATCTTCAGGAACGAAGAGCCTCAACTGGTTAGAGAGATCGCCGTAAGTTTTGTTATAGGGCGTCGCTGAGAGCAGGATACAACGGCTTTCGTTCTCAGAAAGATATTCCTGGATCGCGCGATATCTTTGCCCCTCACGGTTTCTAAGATTGTGGCTTTCATCGATAAGCACAACACGATAGCGCCGAAGCTCAGGCAGCTCGTGTGTAACGCGTGTTACCGAGAGAACTTTCGCAATCAGCCGGTACTCGGAAACATAGTCCTCCCACATTTTGACGAGGTTCTTAGGGCAGATAATCAGCGTCTCTGTGAAGTGGTCGTCCTGGAAGATTTTGGCCAACGCTGTCGCCATCAGCGTCTTGCCGAGCCCAACGACATCGCCGATCAGAACGCCACCGCGCTTGTTAAGATGGTGGGCCGCAATTTTGACCGCAGCTTCTTGATAGGCGAAGAGCCGCTTGCCGAACTCCGGGGGAATTCGAAACTCGTTCAGGCCCGCACGCGCTTCCTGGGCAAGATGGTAGGCCATCTTCACGTAGATCACGTAGGGGTCCAGCATTTCTTCTCGCGCCCAACTCTCTTCGATGACTTCGATCAGTTCTTCGGTGATGTCGATACACCAGCGATCTGACCAACGGTCGTCGAACCACTTCGCGAGTTTCGCCGTGGCGTCGTGGTCGAGGACATCGACGTTCAACTCGCCTTGCTTGGAAAGCCCTGACAGCGTCAGGTTGCTACTCCCCAGGAAGCCGGTGATCGGATTATTGGGATCAGGACGAAACAACAGATAAAGCTTGGCATGGAGCGGATGCTTGAGGAATAGCTTCACCGACACCTGACCGGCCTTAAGCTGGCCCGCGAGGCGCTGGAGACCGGACTCATCCGCGTTGTTAGGCATGCCTAGGGTCAGCTGAACGCGGAATTCCTCGGCCAACCTTCTCTTCAGCCTCAACGCTGTTTGATTATCGAGCGGCTGTTCAGCTTTCCCCGCGCCAAGGCCAATCCGCAATTCCTCTTGCGGGAGACGTTGCATCCCGACAAGCAAACGGCACTGGCTTCCTTCGCCACCCGGCCAAGCAGAAATCAGATCGTCAATCGACTTCCAGCCACGTAGATTGAAATATCCTACACAAAAATCACCCCGGGCCGAGACCTCCAGCGTCTGACGCAACGCGGGAAGCAGGCCGGTTTCAATATTGTCAAATATTCGCGGCATTTAGGCCCCACTGCTGTCCCTGACCGGCAGCGTCACCCTGAGGCTTGCCCCGCCAAAAAACGAATGCGCTTAGTTTTAAGTCGCCTCCTAACCTCATTATTTCTGCTCCCGACCTCGGCTTGGGTTGGCGGATTCGGACTTCTGCTGTTCTATCCACATGTCAATGTCCTGACGCTTGAACCGCCATTGGCCACGAACCTTGAAGGCAGGAATTTCCGCCTTCTGCGCCATCGTGTAGACGGTCTTCTCGGCGACCTTAAGCAACGTGGCCACCTCCGTTAATTTCAGGATCTCGTCCGGCATGGACCGTCCTCCTTCCGCATGCAAGGATAAGGGATGCCATAGATTACCGGATTCCACCAGTCTGTGCTTGCAGGCGGGGATCATCCTGATGTGCGAGGCCTGTATCGGTGCCAATTACGCCGGTGTCCGTCTGTGGCGAAGGGATGGACGGCAATGCCCCGAGCCGGATCAGCTGCGCCGCCCACTGGCAGGCCAGCAACAACAATCCGGCGCTTCGATCTTTGCTCAGCCTCGCCCGGTCCCTGCCGGATGTTCGGCCGGCGCCCCAGTCGCCGGAAGTCGCTGCTTGACGTTGCGTACCCTTGCGAAGGCGCGATCGCTGGCGATGAAGCGCGCCAGCATCGGCGCGATGAGCTTGGCGGGATCATTGACGGGTTGTCCGGTCTCATGTCCCAGCGCCTCGGCATAGGCGACGAGGTCGCGATGCACGGCAGCCGGAAGCTCAATAGTGAGCTTCACCGGTCTGTCGTCGGCGAGTGCGCCCAGTTTCAACTTGGCCATCTGTTGCTCCTCAGCCTTGATAGGGTTCGAGCACGAGATCGCGGGTAACGATCACGCGGACCGGAAAGCCTGGCCGGATGGTCAGCGTCGGCTGGATCGAAAGCTGGCGGCGGACAATTTGCTGGCCGGCATCGTTGATCGTGTCCTGCGCGCCGCCGCGAATGGCGCTGACGAGGCGGCCGCTGTCATCGATGGCCAGTTCCGCGCCGATGCCAAGGAGCGTCGAGAGCGCAGCCGCTTTGGCGAGATCCCGCCAGTGATAGTCGACGCCGTCTTCGATCCCGGCATAGCCTTGCGAATCCGCGCCCGGCTGGCGCTCGAGAACGATGGATTTTCCGTCCGGAAATATCAGCCGGTTCCAGACCAGCAACACCCGCCGCTGGCCAAAGCCAACGCCGTTGTCGTACTCGCCGATCAGCCGCGTGCCCTGCGGAATGAGCAGCAATCGTCCGGTGGGACTGTCATAGACATTTTCAGTCACCTGCGCGGTGATCTGACCGGGCAGATCGGAGCGGATGCCGGTAATGAGCGCCGCCGGAATGACGGCGCCCGCCTGCACGACATAGGGCGATGGCGGCGTAGCGATTCGATCGGATGATAGTGTGCGGCGATCTACGGGCGCGTTGATGAAAGCGAGCTGGCGATCCTGCGCGGTTGGCGTCGCCGGTTGCGGCGCAAGGCCGAGGCTCCCCAGGTTGGGGATGGCTTCAAATGTTGCGGCCGGAATTGCGACCGCAGCCGATGCACTGGTTCGTGTCTCGGTGCTGGCGAATAACCGGCTGACGCGAGCAGCGTCGAGTTCCTGAAGCCGGTGCTGTTCCTCGGTGCTGACACTGGGGATGGTTTGTGGTCCGGTTAGGGGAACGAGCTGGCCGCGTTCCCGCGCGCTGACAATTGGCCGCCCGAGATCACCCGGCAGCGGCGGGCCTAATGGTGGAATATTGGGCTGCGGCACGCCGGAATAATCCCGCGGCAGCCGCTGCAAGCCGTCCGCCGGAGTGCGGTTTTCGGTGCTGAACAACTCGGCGGGAGCGGCGTTATCAACGCGGTCCTGCAAAGCGAAGATCAGCGCCCCGCCAACCCCGGCGCTGGCGATGACGCCGAGACCGGCCAGCACTTTGCGCGACAGGCGGGTGACGCGCGGCGCGTCGGCCCGGAGCCGCATCGGGGCTTCGTTACCGCTGCTGGGTGTGCTGCCTGTCAGCGGCCTTTCATCCGTAGTCTTATCGTCGTTCACGACGCTGGCCTCCCATCGGTGCGGACAATGCGAACTTGGTTCTGGCTGTGATCAGAGCCAAAGCGCAGTTCGGCGGCAGCAAACAGCCGGTCGGCGATGATGTAATTGCCGCGCACCCGGTAGTTAACCAGTTCGGATATGTTGCCCTCTGGTCCGGTCACGAACAGCGGCGGCATCTCGCCCTGGCCGATGCCGCGCGGAAACTCGATGAAGACCTGGCGCCCATCGTCGAAGGCGCGCAGCGGCCGCCAGGGCGGAGTACCACCCTCAATCACATAGCGAAAGTTCAACGCCGACACATCGACGCCGCTCGCGACCGGGGCTGCGGCTTGCGCCTCGGCGTTCTGGCGGCGTAGTGCAATGAGCTGGTCCTGCGGATATTGCCAGGAAACGGACGCCATATAGGTGGAGGCCGTGGCGCGCAGCTCCATGTGATAAGTGCGGCGGTCGGTGTTGATGACGAGATTGGTGGTGATCTCCGCCCGCGCCGGTTTCACCAGAATGTGGATCTGGCGTGTGGCGCCTAGCCCGCTCTCGGTATCACCGATGATCCAGCGCACCGTGTCACCGGCGGCGACCGGACCGGCGCCGGTGAGCTGCTCGCCCGGCTGCAGCGCGATGTCAGTAATCTGACCGGGCGCGGTATAGACTTGATAGAGCGCGCCGGTAGAAAACGGATAGACCTGCACGGCGTTGATGAAGCCGTCGCGCACCGGCTGCACGCGCGCGGCGGCATTGGCCAGGTTGACACGCGCGGCCGGGTCGCGCGGTTCCGGGGACTGGGAAGACGGCGTCACCGGTTTCAATTGCCCGGGCAATGGCAGCGGCTGCGGGATTTCCACGATCTGTACCGGCTTTGGTGGCTCGGCCTGCAGAACGGCGGGCCGCGGATCGTCATAGCTGATCTGCGGCGGCTTGTTTGTGGCGCAGGCGGATAATGCGAGGGCGGAAACCAGTAGAGCCGGAAGTACGGCTTTCCTGATACATGGACGGGGTGCGGTCATTGGCTCATCTCCTTCGACCAGTTGATGGCGTTGACGAAGACGCCGAGGGGGTTCTTGCGCAGACGCTCCGCGTCACGCGGCTGCTGGATCGCGATGGTCAGAATGGCGGTCCAGCGCTCGGTCCCTGCGATCTGGCCGTTCTCATAGCGGCGTTCGATCCAGGCGATGCGGAAGCTGTCGGGCGACGCGCGGATGACGCTCGACACCTCGACGGCGAGTTGCACCTTGCCGACCTTGGTGAAGGGATCGTTGGCGCGGGCAAAATCGTTGAGCGCCAGCGCGCCGCGATCAGACGTGAAGTCGTAGGCGCGCAGCCAGTTCTGCCGGACAATGATGGGGTCGGCTGGAATCGCGCGGACCTGCTCGATGAAGCGCGCCAGATGCCAGGCGACCTGCGGATCGGTCGGGTGGTAATCGGCCTCTGCCGGTGCAATGGCCTGCGCCTCGCCAAGGCGATCGACCTGCACCACCCAGGGGACAATTGTGCCGCGCGCAGACTGCCAGACCAGGCCGGTTGCGAGACCTGCAGACAGGAGCAGCGAACCAAACGCCATCAGCCGCCAGTTCTTCGCCTGAACGCGGGCCGAACCGATGCGCTCGTCCCAGACCTGGGCGGCTTTCTGATAGGGGGTCTCGGGTTCGGGTGTCTTGCTGTAGCGGACGGAGTGTCGTTTGAACATTAGCGGTCACCTTCGGAGAGATCGACGGAAGCCCCGCCGCCATGGCCGTCGCCGGAGCGCACGGCATGGGCGGCGGCGGTTGCGCCATGGTTGATGGTCTGGGTGCGTTTCAGGCGCTGCGCCCAGGCGGGCGGAGCGGATGCGGTTGAGCCAGTAGATGCGCCGTCACTGGCCGTGTTGCCGGTGATGGAGCCACCCGTCGCCTCGACGGCGCTTCTGGCGCCGCCGCGATAGCTTTCCCGCATGGCTTCAGCGGCCCGCTTCAAGGGCTGCATGGCGGCGCCAGCACCTGCCCTGGCGACACCACCGAGACCGGCGGCCACACCAGACGCACCGCTTTCACCGGCTGATGCAAGGCGATAAGAAGCAGCGGCGCCACCTGCCAGCGTAGCGCCACCGCGCGCCGCACCGGTTAACGCTCCGCCCGCGGCGCTTGCCGCCATTCCCGTCCCGGCCATGCCTGCGGCAACAACGCCGCCAGCGGCAAGGCCGGTTCCGATTGCGGCGCCAGCGCCGAGTTGCGGTCCGCCGGAGATCAGGCCATTGGCGATGCCGGGACCGAAGATGCCGAGGCCGAGCATCGACAGCGCCGCCAGCACGATCGCCATGGCGTCCTCGATGGTTGGCTGATTGCCGCCAAAGCCTTGCGTGAACTCCGCGAAGAGGGTCGAGCCGATGCCGATGATGACGGCCAGCACCAATATCTTGACACCCGATGAGACGACATTGCCGAGCACCCGCTCGGCAAGGAAGGCGGTCTTGCCGAAGAGGCCGAAGGGGATGAGCACGAAGCCGGCGAGGGTGGTCAGCTTGAACTCAATCAGTGTAATGAACAGCTGGATCGCGAGGATGAAGAAGGCGAGCAGCACCAGCACCCAGGCGAAAAGCAGAACCATGATCTGCAGGAAGTTCTCGAAGAACCCGACATAGCCCATGAGACCGGATAGGGCATCGAGGATGGGACCTCCCGCATCGAAGCCGACCTGGGCGACCCGTCCCGGGCGCAGCAGATCAGCCGCGCTGAAGCCGGTGCCGCTCGCCTTTAATCCCAGGCCCGCAAAGCTTTCGAAGACGATGCGGGCGAGCGTGTTCCAGTTGCCGATGATGTAGGCGAAGACGCCAACAAACAATGTCTTCTTCAC
>Ga0209867_1000007_pt1 | contig 128692 bp, 130 predicted proteins | sample GWRWmT4_4Nov14_FD_187197 | JGI IMG/M metagenome (GOLD analysis project Ga0209867, IMG submission 187197) | Sand microcosm microbial communities from a hyporheic zone in Columbia River, Washington, USA - GW-RW T4_4-Nov-14 (SPAdes) (version 2) | ecosystem: Engineered > Artificial ecosystem >...
GTTGGCATTGCCGATGCAGTAGCGAAGGAAACCGGCGCCCAACTGATCTATCAGATCGGCACCATGATCGAATTGCCGCGCGCAGCGCTTCGCGCCGGTGAAATTGCGGCGGAGGCGGAATTTTTCAGCTTCGGCACCAATGATCTGACCCAGACCACCTATGGCATCAGCCGCGATGATTCCGGAAGTTTCCTGAAAGATTATCTGAAGGCGGGAATTTTTACCCAGGACCCGTTTGTCAGCCTGGATCAGGAAGGTGTGGGCGAGCTTGTGCAGATTGCCGTAAAACGCGGCCGGGCTGCGCGCGCCAATTTGAAGCTTGGCATATGCGGCGAACATGGCGGCGATCCGGCATCGGTGCAATTTTGTCATGCCATTGGCCTGGATTATGTGTCCTGTTCGCCGTTCCGGGTGCCCATTGCGCGGCTGGCGGCAGCCCATGCGGTGCTGGCGGTGCAGCAGGAAGATGGCTGAGCGTGTTATACCGTGAAGCCGGACATTCCATCGTTCATTGAATTACGCAGCGGCGGCAAGGCCGTCATGGCGCGCGCGCTGGCGGCGGTTGAACAGACTATGGAGGATCCGGCGGTGCTGGCGCTGCTGGATGCGGCCGCAAATGCGGCGCGCGCCCATGTGATTGGGCTGACAGGCCCGCCCGGCGTCGGCAAATCCACACTTATCAATGCGTTGCTGAAAATCTGGCGGCGCCAGGGGCGCACGGTTGGCGTCATTGCGGTTGATCCGACATCGCGCAAAACCGGCGGGGCGCTTTTGGGGGATCGCACGCGGCTGTCAACAGATCCGGAAGATGCCGGCGTCTTTGTGCGCTCCATGGCGGCGCGCGAGCGGCTGGGCGGGCTGGCGGCGCTGACATTGCCTGCGATGATTTTGATGCGCGCCGTCTATGATGTGGTGCTGATCGAAACGGTCGGCATCGGCCAGTCGGAAACCGATGTCGCGGATGTTTCCGACACGGTGATTTTCTGCATTCAGCCCGCATCCGGCGACAGCCTGCAATTCATGAAGGCCGGCATCATGGAAGTTCCGCATATTGCCGTGGTGACGAAATCCGATATGAGCGCCGCCGCGCGCCGCGCCAGGACGGATGTGGAGGGCGCGCTGGGGCTTTCGGAAATTGGCCCCGGCCAATGGATGGCGCCGGTATTGCTGCTAAGCGCGGCGCGCCAGGATGGGATAGATGAACTGGTGGGCGAAATTGACCGGCACCGGGAATGGCTTGCGCAAACCGGAGAGGGCGCACGCATCCGCACCCGTCAGACGCGGCAATGGCTTGCAGAGATGGTGCGCGAACAGTTCGGCCAGCGCGGGCTGGCGCGGGTGCATGCAGGCATGAGCGCCATACTGGATCAGGGCGCACAGGCGTCTCCATTTTCCAGCGCTTCGCAAATTATGGAAATGCTAAATTATTAGATCGACCCTATTCGGATCAGATGGCTTAGCCAACGGCTAATCCATCTGATCCGAATAGGGTCTGGCGCCGGTCAGTCATTGATCCGGTGATAGTGTTTGTACCATTCCACGAAACGCGGAATGCCCGCATCAATGCTGGTGCTGGGTACAAATCCGTGGTCACGCTGAATGGCGGTGATATCGGCATAGGTTTCCGCCACATCGCCCGGCTGCATCGGCTCGAAATTTAATCTGGCCTTGCGGCCCAGCGCCTTTTCCAGCACCTCAATCATATAAGTCAGCTTTTCAGCGCGGTGATTGCCGATATTGTAAATGCGGTGCGGCGCGGCGTTTCCATCATCTGCCGGGGGGCTGTCCAGACAGGCAATAACGCCTGAGACAATGTCGTCTATAAAAGTAAAATCGCGCTTCATATTGCCATGGTTGAACACCCGGATGGGCTTGCCCGCCAATATGGCCTCGGTGAATATCCAAAGCGCCATATCCGGCCTGCCCCAGGGTCCATATACGGTAAAAAACCGCAGGCCGGTCTGTGGCAGCCTGTACAGATGCGAATAAGTATGGCTCATCAATTCGCAGGATTTTTTGGTGGCGGCATAAAGCGATATGGGCCGGTCCACCGGATCGCTTTCTGAAAAGGGCAGCTTCTCATTGCCGCCATAAACCGAACTGGATGACGCATAGACAAGATGTTGCAGCCCTTGCAGATGGCGGCAAAATTCCAGTATGACCAGATGCCCCGTGACATTCGCCTCTGTATAGGTGAAGGGGTGATCGATGGAATAGCGCACGCCCGCCTGTGCCGCCAGGTGTATAACGCTGGAAATGGTTTCGCCGCGCAGGGCCGCATTGAAAGCAGTGCGGTCCGATATATCCAGTTCCAGAAAGCGGAATCCCGGCCTGGCCTGAAGCAGGGCCAGACGGTCACGTTTTAACTGGACCCGATAATAGGCGCTCAGATTATCAACGCCGATCACCTGCGCGCCACGCGCCAGCAACGCATGCGAAACATGCGCGCCAATAAAGCCTGCTGCGCCGGTAACTAATATGGCCATGCTTCGTTCTGGATATAATTTCAGTTTGCTTTTTGGTTCAACATGCCCGCCCACAGGTTCAAAAACGAATCCGCTGCCTGGGTCAGACTATATTTATCTTGTATGCGCCTTCGGGCGTTTTGTCCCAGGCTTTTTCGTTTTTCCGCGGGCCAGACGGCCAGTTCCCGAATGGCCCGGGCCAGGGCCTGGGGCTGACCGGGGGGTATGACACATCCGCAATCGGCAACCACCCGGGCCGAATCCCCCACATCGGTGACGATGCAGGGAACGGCACAGGCCATGGCCTCGCCGATGGAATTGGAAAAACCTTCCCCCACGGATGCCGAAACTGCAATATCCAGCGCTGACCAGAATGCCGGCATTTCACTTTGACGGCCCAGAAAATGCATCTTGGGCGCCGTCTCATACTGCGCTAGCAGGGCAGCGATTGCGGGATTGCCCGGCTCCACCCCTTCTCCACAGGCCATGAATGCAATGTCCGGACTTTGCCCGCCTTGTTGCAGGCTTATGGCGTGGGCGGCGGCAATAAATCCGGGATAATCTTTGTGCGGGTCAAACCTTCCCGCCAGCCCAACCAGGATGGTGTTCGCTGATATCCCCAGTTTCTGACGCAGATGCGCCCTGGCCGTGCTGTCCGGCTGGAAGCGGTCACAGTCAAATCCGTTCGGTATAAGGATGAATTTACTGCTGTCATATCCAAGCGCCGCATGGCTGGCGATGGAGGCGCTGGCATTAACCACGATGCGTTGCGGCAGGTAACGCGACGCTACTGCCGCCGCGCGTATGACGCGCCAGGTGGCAGGCTTCAGCAGGGCCGGGTTCACCACCGACTGGCGCACGCCCCAGGCCACCGGCACAGAGGCCCCAAACGGGTTTGCCAGCCGGGCGGCGATGGCGCCAATCAGATCGGCATGATACAGCCAGGTCTGGATAATATCCGGTTTGATGCGTGCGATTCGCCGCGCCAGCCGGAATGGCATCAGCGTGCGCGGCATAAAATCGTCCAGCCCCATCACCTCCACGGGAATACCGCGTGCGGCAATTGCATCGCCGATGGGCCCGCTTTGTTTCAGGGCAATCACATGATTTGTGACCTGTGTGCTGTCAAGCGCCCCCAACAGCCGGTCAAGCATATTTTCCGCGCCGCCGACACCCAGACCGGTGATGATATGCAAAACCCGCATGTGCACTCTCAAACTGGGCGCAGACATAGAAGGCGGGGATAGAGCGCGCCACCCGCTGCCACAGTCAGGAAACACCATAGCGAAATCAGCATGCCAATATCCAATATAAAGATAAACCGGCATTAAACAGCCGCGAAAAAAACAGCCATGAAAACCCAGGGCGCTGGAATCCCGTTAATCTGTGTGAAGGCGCCGCCGCCATACACATCTATTTCATGTCAGCTGCACCTCTAAGATTGCGCTGCGCCAGCGGTAAGGATATGTTGCGCCGCATTCAGGTGCGCGGCAGAACGCGCCCTGTCCCGCTTTTGGGGTGTCGCCAAGTGGTAAGGCAGCGGCTTTTGATGCCGCCATTCCCAGGTTCGAATCCTGGCACCCCAGCCACGGGTCACTGGGTCTATACCGGATACATGCTTCCCCCGCGCAGGCTTTGTTCATTTCCGATTGCCCGCCTGTTTCCGCCCTGATTATTTTTTAAAATTTAACACTGGGAAGTTTTTGATAAACTGAACAGAGCGATTCGCTGGAGCGCGACGCCGGATGTCAGTATCTGGCGTCCTGATAGTGAACATGGTCTCGGGAAAAACGGATCAAGGAATCCATGCCGCCAGCAGATGACACTATCTTCCTCTGCGATACTAATCTGGATTTTGTCCGCACAGAGCTGCATGATTTTCTGGCTTACTGGAATGACAAGCGGGGCCTGCGCCAATTTCCCGGCCGGGCGGACATTAAACCAGGTGAGCTAACGCCGCTATTGCCCTGGATGCATATGCATGATGTGGGGGAAAGCGGGGCGGAATACCGCATCCGGCTGGTTGGCACCATTTTGTCCAATATATTTGGCAAAGGCGATATGCGGGGGCAGCCCCTTTCCATATTGCCGCCGGTAGTCTTTGACCGTGTTAAACAGGGTATCGAATGGGTGCTGGAGGCGCGCGCGCCAATACGCACCTATGCGCCGCATGCCGCACTTCCCGGACAGGATTTTCAGGGCATAGAATCCTGCTTTGCGCCGCTTTCGCACAATGGAACGGATATTGATATTATTATCGCCGTTTCTATTCTGGATAAACGCAAATAGCGCGGGCATGTATATCTGTTCTGGGCAATGGGGAAATTCATTGCCTGGTGCTGGATTTAACTGTTTCTCCCCCGGCATTAACGGGGCCGGCGAAGCGAAACCGGCCGGTTTCGCTTCGCTACCCGAATCGGGATGCCGGAAAACCGGCGCCGGATCAGGTTCAGCCCAGCGCGATATAGGTCGCTTTCATCTGGGTGAATTTGTCGAGCGCATGCAGCGAACCATCGCGGCCAATGCCGGACTGCTTGTAGCCGCCGAACGGCATGACCAGCCCGCCGCCGCCGGTATTGTTGATGTTCACTGAACCGGCCCGGATTTTGCGGGCCATTTTGTGCGCCTTGGTCAGATCATTGGTCCACAGATTGGCATACAGGCCATAGATCGAATCATTGGCGATTTTCAGCGCCTCTTCCGTGTCCTTGAAGGTCAGCGTGGACAGCACGGGGCCAAAGATTTCTTCCTGCGCAATCTTCATATCGTTCTTCACATTGTCGAAAATGGTCGGTTCGATATATTCACCGCCGGTGTTCTGGCGCACCTGCTTGCCGCCCAGCACCAGTTTGGCGCCTTCTTTCTGACCGGCTTCGATATAGCCCATCACGCGCTTGGTCTGCGACTTGTCGACCATGGTGCCCATCATGGTTTTGGGATCCAGCGGATCGCCCGGCTGCATGAACTGGCCAACGGCTTTTACTTTTTCCAGGAACTCGTCCTTGATGCCTTCTTCGACCAGCAGGCGCGAGCTGGCCAGGCAGACCTGACCCGAATTGAAGAAGATCGCCATGCCGGCGGCCTGCGCCGCAGCGTTCAGATCGGGCGCATCTTTCATGATGATGTTGGGGGATTTGCCGCCACATTCCAGCCAGATCGCCTTCATGTTGGACTTTCCGGAATATTGCAGGAAATATTTGCCAACCTCGGTCGAGCCGGTGAAGGAAATCGCGTCCACATCCATATGCATTCCCAGCGCCTGACCGGCGGTTTCGCCAAAGCCCGGCAGCACGTTCAGCACGCCTTCGGGAATGCCCGCCTGCATCGCCAGTTCCGCCAGACGGATGGCGGTCAGCGGGCTCTGTTCGGCAGGCTTCAGCACAACGCTGTTGCCGGTGGCCAGCATCGGCGCCAATTTCCATGCCGCCATCATCAGCGGGAAATTCCACGGCACCACTGCGCCGATCACGCCCAGGGGTTCACGGGTGATCATACCAAGGCCAGCCGGGCCAGTGGGCGCGATCTCATCATAGATCTTGTCGATGGCTTCGCCATACCATTGAAAATTGTTGGCCACGCCATGCATATCGACATTTTTGGCCTGGGTCACAGGCTTGCCCATATCCAGGGTTTCCAGCAAGGCCAGCTCGTCCGAATTTTCACGCACCAGCGCCGCCAGTTTCAGTAATACCGACTTGCGATAGGCAGGGGCAGCTTCTGACCATTTACCGGCCTCAAAAGCGCGCCGTGCAGCTTTTACCGCTATATCCACATCTTCCTTGTCGCATTCGGCCACTTTGACCAGCACACGCCCATCAATAGGGCTGGTGTCTTCAAAGGTTTTCCCGGAAACCGCGTCAACATATTTGCCGTCAATAAAGGCCTGGTTACGGTAGTTCAGATTATCGCGCAATTTCTGCCAGTCTTCGAGTGTCTTGGCGGCCATGTTATTCTCCGTCTTTCCTGATTGTTAATGATGTAAACGGGCCATCCTGTTTTCGGCCCGATTAGCGGGGAGCCTATCAAACGCAGCCATTTACGGCTAGCGCAATTTGGCAGCCGCCGTGTCCTGTAATCATTCCTGCAAATTCGTGCGCGAATAATTTCATGCGCAAAAAAAAACGCCGGTATGGGGCTTCCATACCGGCGTTAGAGTCTCCTTCGGGCCTGAGGGGGGAGGAGGCAACGCGAAGGGTAACTTCCAGACCGTCAGGCCTGAACGGCGCCGTACAACATCGCGGCGGCCAGATAACTCCACAACAGCCCACCAAGGATCGCGGGTAATGCCGCGCGGGCCAGTTCACCGAATTTCAACAATAGCTGCGTCATCACACGCACTCCTTCTATCAAATGGCTGCCGCCTTTCAGGCAACAACCCCGCCTGTAACCTGCAAAAGAGCGGCAAAGGCATAGACCACCAGTGCCGCGCGTCCCGCGACGATTGCCCACCCTTCAACCTGCTTCTGAACGAAATACTGTTTCATTTTCTTGCTCCTTCCATGTTGCGTTGCCGCAAATTCTGCTGGTCCTAGACCAGGCTGTAGCTCTGAAGCACCTGCGCCAACAGCGCGATTGCATAGACAGAGATGCCAAAACCGAGAATTTTCCCAAAAATTTCATCGGCATTCAGATGTGAGAATTCTCCAAACATGTCACCCTCCAGTGTCGTTTTCTAAATTGTGCGGTGCAGCGCTTGCTGCCATGAACTGAATATAAGGGAGGTCATTTAAAAAAACAATGAATGAAATGAAAAATATTTACTACGGAAATGCTTTTTTTTTGTGACAAACGCAGGGCGGGTAAGGGGGGTGCGCATCACTGCTGCGAATAGCAGTTTAAATTATTGATTTAATTAGATTATTTTTTAAGGGAGGCAGGCCGCCAAGCGGGCCCGTGGCAATTCTGCAAGGCTGAAAAATAAATGAACGGAACAAAAAATATTTTTTAAGGTAGCGAGCGGGGGCTGAAAATCAGCTTTGCGCGGCCGTCCTGGGCGTGGCCGCAGCGGCTTTACTATTTGAAATACCCTGTAAAATCAAGCTGATAACCCCGCGCAACTCGCGCTCCAACTCATTCATCGGCAAACTAGAGAATAATTGCGGATAGTGATATTTCATGGTGGCGCATTGAATCATTTCCGCGGCGGCAACGACATCGGGGATATCAAATTCACCACTGGCATTCCCGGCAGACAGAATTTCGGCCAGCAGTGCCCGTATGCGCGCCAGATTCTGATTGGAAAGCTGCGGGCGCTCGCGCTTGATGATTTCGGCAATCTCGAAAATTTTTGGATCTTCGCTCAATTTGGCATAGGTCACATGAAGCTGGGTGCAAAAAAACACCTTCAGCCGTTCAGCGGCGCTGAGCCCTTGTTTTCGAACGACTTCACGCAAGGCGGCCAGTTCTTCATCAAAGGCGTTCTGGGCCAGCTGCTCGGCAATATCCAGTTTTCCGGGGAAATAGCGGTATAAATTGCCCGGCGACATGCCACAGGCCTGCGCCAGCTCGGCCATGGTGGTCTTGCCATAGCCATAGCGCGTAATAAGATTATAGGCCGCACGGATAATTTTCGTGCGTATATCCGTTTCTACGGGCATTATCATTGACACGTTTCCTCCAGTCACGATCATAATCGTAAACACTGAACAATCAACTAATCATTTAGTCATATGGGTACGAGGCTGCCAACTTTCTATATTTGTTCTGCCCCATGACCGGGTTTCAGAATATCATGATCCTTGGCGGCGGGGGATTCGGCACGGCGCTGGCCTGTGTGGCGGCGCGCGCGGGGCGCAGCGTGCATATCTGGGTCAGGAACCCAGCCATTGCGCAGGAAATCAATCGGCTGCATACCAATTCGGTCTATCTGCCAGGGGCCCTTCTGCCGGATTCCATCTCGGCCACACTTGATCCTGCTTCTGCCCGGGAGGCTGACGCCGTTCTGGCCGTAACGCCCGCGCAATCCGTGCGCCAGACGCTGGGCCTGTTTGCGCCCTGGCTGCGGCCGGATGCGCCGCTGCTGATCTGCGCCAAAGGCGTTGAAACCGGTACGAATATGTTAATGCATCAGATTGCCGCGGATATTGCCCCGGCGCATCCTTTTGCCGTGCTTTCCGGACCCAGCTTTGCGGCCGATATCATGCAGGGGCTGCCGACGGCTGTAACGCTGGCTTGCGCCGGCAGGCAAACTGGCATTGATCTGGTCCAGACCCTGGGGACGCAAAGCTTCCGGCCTTATCTGTCGCAGGATGTCATTGGTGTTGAAATCGGCGGCGCGCTCAAAAATGTCATTGCCATCGCCTGCGGCATCACCGAGGGCAGAGGGCTGGGCGAAAGCGCGCGGGCGGCGTTAATGACACGGGGCTTGACCGAGATGACTCGCCTGGCGGTAAAACTTGGCGGGCAGGCCCAGACTTTGATGGGATTATCCGGGCTGGGCGATCTGGCGCTTTCCTGTAACAGCCGCCAGTCGCGTAATTTCAATTTGGGGCTGCGTCTGGGGCAGGGTGAAAGCCTTGCGCAAATTCTGGCCAGTGCGAAAGGCGTTCTGGAGGGGGCAAGCACGGCGGGCGCCGCTGTTCAGCTTGCCGCTCAGGCCGGGGTGGAGATGCCGATCTGCGCCGCGGTCGATGCAATTTTGAATCAGGGCGCGGCCATTGATACTGTAATACTGGAATTGCTGGCGCGGCCAGTGACCAGCGAGTCATCCTGACATAGCTTCTGCGGGAGAGCGGATATGTATTTCATCCTTTATTGTAAAGACAAGCCAGCCAGCCTGGATTTGCGGCTCGCCAACCGGCAGGCGCATCTGGATTATGTTAAAAATTCTACCTGCGTGCGTCTTGGCGGTCCCATTCTGGGCGATGATAATGAGACCATGGCAGGCAGCGTGCTGGTGCTGGAGCTGGATACGCTGAGCGAGGCAAGGGCTTGGTCGGACGCAGATCCGTATACAAAGGCAGGCCTGTTTGGCAGTATCGACATCCGCCCGTTCCGCTGGACCGTCGGCAATCCCGCGCTGGCGAAATAATCCTGTGGCCTATTGGCTGTTCAAATCCGAGCCGGGCGCCTGGTCGTGGGACGCCCAGGTCAAACGCGGCGCGGCGGGCGAGCCGTGGAACGGCGTGCGCAACTATCAGGCCAACAATAATATGAAAGCCATGCGCAAGGGCGATCTGGGTTTTTTCTATCATTCGGTGGATGAAAAACGCATAGTCGGCATTGTTGAGGTGATCCGCGAGCATCATCCCGATCCCACCGATGATAGCGGGCGTTTTGGCCTGGTCACGGTGCGCGCCGTCAAGCCGCTGCCAAATCCCGTGACCCTGGCGCAGATCAAGGCGGAACCGCGCCTGGCTGATATGGCCCTGGTGCGCCAGTCGCGGCTATCGGTCACGCCTGTCGATGAAAAAAGCTGGTCGCTGATCTGTAAAATGGGCGGACTGGCCTGCAACTGATTTGCATTCCTTAACCAATCATCTGTTATTCAGGCGGGCAGCAGCGGTTTAATTTTTTGCAGGCCCTGCCATCGCCATTTGGAAATAATATGAATTCAGAATTGCCAGTGGATCCCTTCGCGCAGAAAGACGTCAATCTCCGTCAGGCGGTCATGCGCGGCAGCCTGTGGATCTATCTCAGCCGCTGGTCTGTGCGCAGCATCGGTATCGTCAGCACGGTCATTTTAGCGCGGCTGCTGGCGCCGGAAGATTTTGGCCTGGTCGCGATTTGCATGCTGGTGATCAGTCTGGCGGAGACACTGGGGCGTGAGGCGCAAAACCTTGCCGTTATCCGCAAGCAGAATTTAGACCGGGAGTTTCTGGATTCCGCCTGGACGGCCTCGATCCTGGTTAATATTGCGCTGGGCCTGGCGGTATTTGCGTCGGCCCCGCTGGTTGCGCAATATTTCAACGAACCCAAAGCCTTGCTCCTTGTTCAGATCATGTCTGTCCGTGTGATGATTATCGGTTTTGAGAATATCGGCATAGCGCTATATTCCAAAGAATTCAATTTCACCAAGAATTTCAATTATAACATTCTTGAAAAAAGCATTCCGGCAGTCATCACTATTATTCTGGCGTTCTATCTGCGTAATTATTGGGCGCTGGTGATCGGGGCGGTTGTCGGACATGGCAGCATGTTGATTGCCAGTTATTTTTTGCACCCCTACAGGCCGCGCCTGTGTTTCAAAAAACTTTATGAGGTCTGGTCGTTTTCGGGTTGGGTCATACTCGAAAAACTTGCCATCTTCGGAACCATGAGGGTGGATTATTTCTTTATCCCCGCATTCGGCAAGGCCGCAGAGATCGGCCATTATCATGTAGGAACGGAATTGGCGCGCATGCCGACGGTCGAATTATTCTCGGTCATGGACCGTGCGCTGTTTCCTGCCTATGCGCGGCTGCTTGATCAGCCATCGGCGCTGGCGGATGCCTATATTAAAATTTTTTCAGCTGCTGTCGCCGTATGCCTGCCCGTCAGTATCGGCTTTGCGCTGGTTGCGGGCGATGCGGTGCGGCTGATTTATGGCCAGCAGTGGATACCGATGGTTCCCGTAGTGGTGCTGATCTCGCTGGCGTCCGGGCTTACCGCGTTAATTTCGACGGCCGGCCTCGCGTTACAGGCGATTGGAAAATCCCGGCTTTCGGCCTGGATCATCTGTCTGCAACTGGCGGCATTTACGGGCGCGCTGTTCTGGTTCAGAGATCAGTTTGACAGTACGACGGACATTGCCTGGGTGCGGCTGGCAACGACAGCGGCGCTGCTTCCTGTGGCGCTGTTCATGGTACAGATCACTTTGTCTGTGCGTTTTATAGAAACTGTCAAGGCGTTCTGGCGTCCGGTGCTGGCGGCCGCCATCATGTCAGGCGCGCTGTTATATGTGCTGCCGCCGGACATGGATATGCCGGTATCGGTGCGGCTGGCGATACGCTGTGCGGCAGGCGGAGCGATTTACGCCAGCGCCTTGCTGCTTTTATGGTTTGTGTCGCGCTGCCCGGCGGGTATTGAAAGCGAACTGGTGAGCGTTATACAAAACCGGCTGAAAGCCAGATTGCGCGGCCCCGCCGTCTGAGCGCCACATGGCGCGCCTGTCAGCCATGCCCCCGCCGCGCAAGCGTCTGTGCGGCGCTAAGGCAGATTCCAGTTTGGCCAGCCACCTTGCACCATGCTAAACTTCCCCGAAAGACCGGTTGGGGATAAAGAGAATGAAATTTGCTGTCTTTGGGGCGGGAGGCATGGGGGCCTATTTCGGCGGCAAGCTGGCGCTGGCGGGGCATGACGTGGCATTTATTGCCCGCGGGCGCACGCTGGAGGGGCTGCGCGCCACCGGCTTGACTGTGCAATCGCCGGATGGGGATTTTTCGCTCAATCCCATTCATGTGGGCAATGACGCGGCCAGCATTGGTCCGGTGGACGCCGTGCTGTTTTGCGTAAAATTATATGATGTCGCCGGCGCGAAGCCATTGCTGGCATCGTTGCTTGGCCCGCAAAGTTTCGTGCTGACCTTGCAGAACGGCGTTGAAGTCGTGGATATGCTGGCGCCGGAAATTGACAAAGCCAGAATATTGCCGGGAGCGTCTTATGTTTCAGCCAATATTGTGCAGCCCGGCCTGATCCGGCATGTCGGCGCCACGGGCCATATTGATTTTGGGGAGCTGGACGGGAAGCTGAGCGCGCGCGCCCAGTCGCTGATCAATGCCTTCGCCAGCACCAATGTCGAAGCACGCTTCAATGCGGACATTATGGGTAGTCTATGGTCTAAATTTGTATTGGTGGCAGGCTATTCCGGGGTTATGGCGCTGACCAGGGCGCCGATTGGCGTGGTGCGCGCTGAACCTGCCACGCTGGAACTGTTACGCGATGCGTTGCGTGAAGCCGAGGCGGTTGCGCACGCCATGGGCGTGAACATACCGCAAGGGCTTAGCGAGGCCCTGGTGCGCCGCACCGAGGGCATGGCGCCCGAACTGAAACCCTCCTTGCTTGAAGATCTGGAACATGGCCGGCGGCTGGAGGTGGACTGGCTTTCGGGCGCCATTGTGCGGCTGGGCGAAAAAGCGGGTGTGCCAACGCCTGTCAACCGGGTCATTTATGCGGCGTTGAAACCTTATGCGAATGGGGCGTGATATATTGCGTCTTTCAGGTCACGACGGCAAAGCCTGGTTTACCGGGGCTGTCCTGCTGGGCATTGGTGCGGGTTATAGTCTGGGCCCTGTCCGTCTGCCTGCCGGGGTATTGTCTGAACCGGGTCTGAAACTTCTGGGCTGGTTCATTGCCGGTGTGCTGTGTTTATGCCTTGGTATTATGGCCAGATTTTTCTTTTCTGATCCTTCACTGTCTGCCGCTGCATCCCCCGGCGCAGAATCCGTGCCGATGGATATGACGCCGCTTCCCCCCGCGCCGCCAGAGCCTGCACCGCCTGAAGCCGCGCCGGCCGATCCGTTTCTTGCGGCGCTGGATTATCTGGGCCATTCGCAGGCGACGGTGCGTATTGGCGGCATTCTGGCGCTGGAACGCCTGGTCCGGCACGGGGGCGATTTGCAGGCCTGTACGGGCACGCTTGCCGGTTATGTACAGCAATGGGCGGGCGAAGCGGCGGGAAAATCCGGCGCCCGTCCCGGCTATGACGTGGTGGCGGCCATCGCCGTGCTGTCACGCACGCTGGCGCCGGGTGAGCCGATGCGCAATCTGGCCGATCTGCGGCGCACCAATCTTGCCGGGCTGGAATTGCCGGACGCCAATCTGTCGCGGTTTCATCTGGAACATGCCAATCTGTCGGGATCCGATCTGCGCGGTGTGAATTTCAGCGGCGTGAATTTTCGCGGCGCCGATTTACGCGGCGCGTTGCTTTCGGGGGCCGACTTTTCCGGGGCCAGTTTGCGTGGCGCGGACTTGACGGGCGCAATATTGTCGGATGATGAATTTGGCGCCGCTGATCTGTCCAGGGCGGGAAATATCTCCGCCTCGCAATTGCAGCATATCCGCTATCATCCCGCCAGTCCGCCGCGCCTGCCCGCCGGGATGCAGCTGATCCCCCCGGCTATGGCGCGCGCCGTCTAAACCCGTACCGCGCCGGTATGCACCGCCTCCAGCGAAAATGCGGCGGCCATAAGGGCTTTTGTATAATCCGTCTGCGGATGATCGAAGATCATGTCCGCCGCGCCCTGTTCGACGACACGGCCCGACTGCATGACGATCACCTGATTGGCCATGGCGCGCACCACTTTCAGGTCATGGCTGATAAACAGATAGGCCAGACCATGACGCGCCTGCAAATTTCGCAGCAGATCGACGATCTGCGCCTGCACGGTCATGTCCAGCGCGCTGGTCGGTTCATCCAGCACGACCAGGCGCGGTTGCATCGCCATGGCGCGCGCAATGGCGATGCGCTGGCGCTGGCCGCCGGAAAATTCATGCGGGTAACGGTCCTGTGTGGCGGGATCAAGCCCCACCTCAGTTAGCGCATTGGCGACAATCCGGCGCTGTTCCTCCGTACACAGACGTTTTCCATGCACCTGCAATCCTTCGGAGATAATCTGCCCCACGGACAGGCGCGGGCTGAGCGAGCCATAAGGATCCTGAAACACGATCTGCATATGTTTGCGCAATGGCCGCATCTGCTTGCTGTTCAGGCCGTGGATCGGATTGCCCGCATAGCGGATCAAACCCTGTGACGCAATCAGGCGCAGAATGGCCAGGCCCAGCGTGGTCTTTCCCGAACCGGATTCGCCCACAATGCCCAGCGTTTCGCCAGCCCGAACCGATAATGAAATGCCATCCACCGCCTTGATATAATTCTGCTCCCGGCTGAACAGGCGGCGTTTGAGCGGGAACCATACTTTCATATCATCCGCGTTCAGCACCACCGGCGCATCAGGCGGGACGGGTTGCGGGCGTCCCCTGGGCTCGGATTCGATCAGATGCCGCGTATAGTCTTCACGCGGATGATCGAATAGCTGTGTTACCTGCCCGGCCTCGATAATTTTGCCGCCCAGCATGACACAGACATTATCCGCCATTTTGCGCACAATGCCCAGATCATGCGTAATCAGCAGCATAGACATGCCCAGCTGTTTTTGCAGACGCTGCAACAATTCCAGTATTTGCGCCTGTACGGTGACATCAAGCGCGGTAGTGGGTTCATCGGCGATAAACAGGTCCGGCTCATTGGCCAGCGCCATGGCGATCATCACACGCTGACGCTCGCCGCCCGAAAGTTCATGTGGATAGGCGCCCAGCCGCGCCTGGGCATTGCGCAATCCCACCATATGCAGCAGTTCCAGCACCCGCGCCTCAATCTGCGCGCCGCGATAGCCCTTGTGCAGTTCCAGCACCTCGCCGACCTGGCGCAAAATCGGATGCAGCGGATTAAGGCTGGTCATCGGTTCCTGAAACACCATGGAAATGCGGTTGCCGCGCACCTTGCGCAGGCTGGCTTCGTCAGCGCCCATCAGTTCCTGCCCGTTAAAGAGGATCGAACCGGACGGATGGCTGGCCGCCGGATAGGGCAGCAATTGCAGAATGCTGAGCGCCGTGATGGATTTTCCGGAACCCGATTCGCCGACCAGCGCCAGCGTTTTACCTTTTTCCAGTGTGAACGATGCGCGATCCAGCGCCAAACTATCCCGCCCGTCAGTCTTGAACGCCACCGACAGGTCGCGCACCTGTAATAAGGCTTCGCCGCTCATTTCGCGCCCAGAGATTTGCGCGGATCAAAGGCATCGCGTACCGCCTCGCCCACAAACACCAGCAGGCTCAGCATCACTGCGATAACCGAAAAAGCGGTGATTCCCAGCCAGGGCGCCTGAATATTGTTTTTCCCCTGCGCCAGCAATTCGCCCAGTGACGGCGAACCGGGCGGCAGGCCGAAACCCAGAAAATCAAGCGAGGTCAGCGTGGTGATCGAACCGTTCAGAATAAATGGCATGAAGGTCAGCGCCGCCACCATGGCGTTGGGCAGCATATGCCGCCACATGATGGTGATATTGCCGACGCCCAGCGCGCGCGCCGCGCGCACATATTCGAAATTGCGCGCCCGCAGAAATTCCGCCCGCACCACCGGCACCAGCGCGATCCAGCTGAAGGCCAGCATGATACCAAGCAATATCCAGAAATTCGGCTCAATCACGGCGGCCAGTATGATCAGCAGATAAATGATCGGCACCGATGTCCACACCTCGATAAAACGCTGAAATCCCAGATCAACCCAGCCGCCGAAATAACCCTGCACTGCGCCTGCAATAACGCCGATGACCGACGAAAAAATCGTCAGCGTCAGGCCGAACAGCACCGAAATCCGGAACCCGTAAATCAGCCGCGCCATCACATCGCGCGCCTGATCATCCGTACCCAGCCAATTATCCGCCGATGGCGGCGCGGGCGCCGGAACCGGCAAATCCAGATTGATAGTGTCATAGCTGTAACGGACCGGCGCCCACCAGATGCGTCCGTCTTTGGCTGCGATCAGATCCTTCAGAAACGGATCACGGTAATCGGCTGCGGTTTCGAAATCGCCGCCAAAGGCCGTTTCGGGATAGCTGATTAAGGCCGGAAAATAATAATCCCCGTCATAGCGCAGCAGCAGCGGCCGGTCATTGGCGATCAGTTCCGCAAACAGCGTCACGAAAAACAGCGCCAGAAACACCCATGTGGACCAGTAGCCGCGCCTGTTCGCCCTGAAATTCTGCCAGCGCCTGCGCCCGATCGGGGTCATGCTCATACCTCGCGGCTGGCGAAATCAATGCGCGGATCCACCCACGCATAGATCAGATCACTGATCAACGCAATCACCAGGCCCATCAGCGAAAATATATACAGCGTGCCGAACACCACCGGATAATCGCGGTTGATAATCGACTCGAATGATAGAAGGCCCAACCCATCCAGCGAAAATATCGTTTCAATCAGCAGCGAATTGGCGAAGAAAATGCCAATAAACGCGCCGGGAAATCCCGATATCACAATCAGCATGGCGTTGCGGAACACATGCCCGTACAGCACTTCGCGCTCGCTCAGCCCTTTGGCGCGCGCCGTCACCACATATTGTTTTCTGATCTCGTCCAGAAAGGAATTTTTGGTCAGCAGCGTGGTGGTGGCAAAACCGCCGATCAGCATCGCGGTGATGGGCAGCGCCAGATGCCAGAAATAATCGGCGATGCGCATCGGCCATGAAAGCGCCTCCCAGTTTTCTGACACAATGCCGCGCAACGGAAACAGATCCAGAAAACTGCCGCCCGCAAACAGAATGATCAGCAGCACCGCGAACAGGAAACCGGGGATGGCGTAACCGATAATGATCACCGCGCTGGTCCATACGTCAAACCGGCTGCCGTCACGCACCGCCTTGCGCACCCCCAGCGGAATGGAGATCAGATAGGCCAGCAATGTCGTCCACAGGCCAAGCGAAATGGAGACCGGCATTTTCTCCCTGATCAGCGAGATCACGCTGACATCGCGGAAATAGCTTTCCCCAAAATCAAAGCGCAGATAGCCCCACAGCATTTTGCCGAAGCGTTCATGGGCCGGCTTGTCAAACCCGAACTGTTTTTCCAATTCCTTGATGAATTCCGGGTCCAGCCCCTGTGCGCCCCGGTATTTGCTGTTGGCGCCGGTGTCGAAATTCTGTGTGCGCGCGGCGCCTCCGCTCAGTTCGCCGCCGCCGCCCGAAAAACGCGCCGTTGCGGAAACATCCGTACCCTGAACCTGTGCGATGATGCGTTCCACCGGGCCGCCGGGCGCAAACTGCACCAGCAGAAAATTGATCAGCATGATGCCGAACAGAGTCGGGATCATCAGCAGCACGCGATAACCGATATAACGCGCCATTAATTGGCCTTTCCGGCGTCAATGCGCGCGGATTTTGCGGGGTCCACCCACCAGGTGTCGATGACGCCCGTATCATATTTGGGCGTTACGGACGGGCGGCCGAAACGGTCCCACCAGGCAAGAGTATGCGCGCCCTTGTACCATTGCGGCACCCAGTAATGGTGCGCGCGCAACACCCGGTCGAGCGCCCGGCTCGCATGGGTCAGCGCCGTGCGGTCCGGGGCGCCGATCACCGCCTCGGTCAGCGCATCCACCACCGGATCGGTAATGCCCGCAATATTGCGGCTGCCGGGTTGCGCCGCGGCGGCGGATGAGAAATAGCCGCGCAGCTCGATGCCGGGCGTATTGCGCTGTACATAGCGCGATGTGGTGATGTCGAAATCAAACGCTTCGACGCGCGCCTCATATTGCGAGGGATCGACGGTGCGCACCCTGGCGTCAATGCCAAGGCGTTTCAGATTGCGGATATAGGGGCCGATAATGCGCTCAAACGTAACTTCATAATTCAGAAATTCGATATCAAGCGGCGCGCCCCTATCATTCACCCGCTTGCCATCCTTTATACGCCAGCCTGCCGCATCGAGCAGCGCGCCTGCGGCTTTAAGTTCCTCGCGCAAATTACCGCTGCCATTGGTTTTGGGCGGCGTATAGGCCGGACCAAAAACAGACGCGGGCAGGGTGGCGCGAAATGGCTCCAGCAGTTTCAGCTCACCCGGCGTGGGCGGGCCGGATGCCGCCAGCGTGGAATTTTCAAAATAACTGTCCGTGCGGTCATAGAGACCATAGAATAAATTCCGGTTGGCCCATTCGAAATCAAACGCTAGATCCAGCGCTTGGCGCACCCGGACATCGCTGAATTTTTCGCGCCGAAGATTGATAAAAAATCCCTGCACACCGGACGGATTTTCGTCGGGCAGGGTGGCGCGCACCACGCGCCCGTCGCGCCGGGCCGGAAAATCATATTCCGTAGCCCAGGTTTTAGAGGTGAATTCCTCACGCATGTCATAGGCGCCCGCTTTGAACGCCTCGAACGCCACGGAACGGTCCTTGAAAAAATCATAGCGGATGGCGGCGAAATTAAACCGCCCGCGATTGACCGGCAAATTCCAGCCCCAATAATCGGGATTGCGCGCATAGGTAATGGAGCGGCCCAGCTGAACATCCTGCACCCTGTAGGGGCCGCTGCCCAATGGCGGCTCTATTGTGGTTGCGGTAAAATCATGCGCCGTATAATAGGCTTTGGAAAATACCGGCAGTTCGGCCACGATCATCGGCAGGTCGCGGGTTTCCGTGCCGTCAAACACGAACCTTACCTGATGCGAGTCAACAGCCTCTGCCCGGATCACATCGCGCAGGGGCAGGCGGATAAAGGGGTGGCCATCTTTTTTCAGCACATCAAAACTGAACACTATATCGGCGGCGGTAACCGGCGCGCCATCGTGAAAGCGCGCCTCTGGGCGCAAAGTGAAAGTCACTATTTTTCGGTCATCGGAAATCTCGGCCGTGCTGGCCAGCAGACCATACATCGCATCGGGTTCATCCATTGCGCGCACCATCAGCGTGTCGAACAACAGGTTCAAACCTTCGGCGGGCTGCCCTTTCAGGATATAGGCGTTCAAACTGTCAAAGGAGGTAACGCCCGATGTGCCGATCAGCGAAATCTGCCCGCCCGCCGGCGCTTGCGGGTTCACATAATCAAAATGTGTGAAGTTTTCGGGATATTTCAGATCGCCAAACGCCGACAGGCCATGGCTGGGCGCGGCCTGCGCCGGGCTGGCCAGAAATAAAACGAAAAAAAAGCCGATCAGGAATTGCATGGATCACTGCGGTTTGGTGGCCTGTGCACCCTTGTACCACCATAGATCTGGAAAGCCGATATTATAGTCGGGCGTGGGGCGCGGATAATCGATCACATCCCAATAGGCAGTGCGCGTTACCGGCGTATGCCATTGCGGCACCAGATAATGCCCCCAGAGCAAAACCCGGTCCAAGGCGCGGCTGGCGGTGATCAGAGCGGCGCGGTTTTCCGCAAAGATGATCCTGTCAACCAGCGCATCCACCACCGGATTTTTAACCCCCGCCAGATTGCGGCCGCCGGGACGTTCCGCGCTGGCGCTGCTCCAATATTCGCGTTGCTCATTACCGGGTGACAGCGAATTGGCGACCCCGCCGACCACAATGTCGAAATCATAGGCGTCGGTGCGGTTTTTATATTGGGCGGTGTCGATCATGCGGATCGTGGCCTTGACGCCCAGCCGTTCCAGACTGCGTATATAGGGTGACACGACACGTTCGAAATTCGGCTGATCCAGTAAAAACTCGACCTGCATTTTTTCGCCGCTGGCGGCATGGGTCAGCACGCCGTCCTGCACCTGCCAGCCGGCCTCTGCCAACAGGCGCTGCGCCTCGCGCAGATTTTTGCGGTTCTCGCCGCCGCCATCGGTGACAGGTGTCTGATAAATTGTGGTGAAAACTTCCGGCGGCAGTTGCGCGCGATAGGGTTCCAGCAAAGCCAGTTCGGCGGCATCGGGAAGCGCTGCGGCCGCCAGCTCCGAATTCTGGAAATAGCTGCTGGTGCGGGCATATTGGCCATAGAACAGGTTCTTGTTCGCCCATTCAAAATCAAATGCAAAATTGAACGCCTGGCGCACGCGGGGATCAGAAAATTTCCCGCGCCTGGTGTTGAACAAAAATCCCTGCATCGGTTCGGCATTGCGGTCTTTCAATCCGGCAAGCACCACCTTGCCCTGTTTGACGGCCGGAAAATCATAGGCTGTCGCCCAGTTCTTGGCGCTGCTTTCAAAACGCACATCGAAATTGTTCGCCTTGAACGCTTCCAGCGCCACGGTGTCATCGCGGTAATATTCAAATATGATCTGATCGAAATTATGCGCGCCAACTTTTACGGCCAGGTCCTTGCCCCAATAATCCTTTACCCGTTCCAGTATGAGACTGCGGTTGGCCACGACCTTGCTGATGCGATAGGGGCCGCTGCCCAAAGGCGGCTCCAGCGTCGTCGCCTCGAAATCCCGGCCGTTCCAGTAATGCGCGGGCAGGATCGGCAATTGCCCCATGATCAAAGGCAATTCGCGATTGCCCGCAGAATCAAATTCAAATCGCACTTTGTTTACACCTGTTTTGACGGCGCTTTTCACATTGGCGTAATAGAAACGATAGAGCGGCGCGCCCTTGCTGCGCAGAATGTTGAAGCTGAACACCACATCTTCAGGCGTCACCGGTTTGCCGTCATGCCAGCGCGCCCCGTCGCGCAGGGTGAATTCAACCCAGGAATAATCCCTGGCCGCCGTGACAGATTCCGCCAGCAGGCCATATTCGGCGCCCGCTTCATCAAAGGATGAGATGAGCAGCGTATCATAGATCTGCGCGGCGCCTGCCGCTGCCTCGCCTTTCAGGATAAACGGGTTCAGGCTGTCAAAGCCGCCAATTGCCGCCATGCGCAGGGTGCCGCCTTTAGGGGCGGCTGCATTGACATAGTCAAACTGTTTGAAACCGGCAGGATATTTCAGATCGCCAAACAGCGACAGACCATGTGAAGTCCGGCTGTCTTGCGCCAGCGCATCACCGGAGGCGATCAGCAAAAGCGCAATCAGGCATCCGGCAATTTTTCGCATGGGCCTATCATATGTTAAGGGGTACGGCCTGCTATTTCTTCGGTAATGGCGGTGCGTCGGGGCTGCTGGCGCGCAGATATAAAATCAGATCGGCGCGTTCCGCCTGTTTTTTCAGGCCGGCAAAGGCCATTTTATTGCCGGGAATGGCCAGTTTGGGATTGGTCAGATAGGCGTCCAGGCGTTCATCTGTCCATTCCCCGCCATGGCCGGACATGGCCGGTGAATAGCCAAAGCCATCTGCCGACGCCACCTTGCGGCCGACAATGCCGTGCAGATTTGGACCGATTTTGTTGCCTGCCGCCGCTTCCACGGTATGACAGGCGGCGCACTTCTTGAAGACCTTGGCGCCATTATCCGCATTACCGGCGGCCAGTGCGGCAGCCAGGCTCAGCGCGTCCGCAGCAGCAGGGGGCTCGGCCTCGGCCGATGCGGCACCGTCAGCCGGGGCTTCGGCTGCGGCCTGTTCGGCGCCATGTGATTCGGGTTCGGGAAAAATTTGCTCGCTGGCCAGGCTGATGGCGAACAAGAGAAGAAAAGTGCCTAAAATGGCCCCGGCGATTTTGTTAAGTGTGAACGAATCCATGACATTCCGCCTTGCTGGTAACGACGCGGGACATTAGCCGCTATCGTCCACAGGGCGCAAGACGTATAAGGAACTTTATTGTACCAGTCAGGAACCCGCCCCCGTGCAACCCGCTAATCCGATCATCGTCATTCCCGCCCGGATGGGGGCGGCAAGGCTGCCAAACAAGCCATTGGCCGATATAAACGGGCAGCCGATGATCGTGCATGTCTGGCGCCGTGCGATGGAATCCGGAGTGGGCCGGGTGCTGGTTGCGGCGGCCGAACAGGAAATCGCGGATGTCATCCAGGCGGCAGGCGGCGAGGCGGTGTTGACCGATCCCGCGCTCAGCACCGGCACGGACCGGATAGCCCAGGCGTTGAAGCAGCTTGATCCGCGCCAGCACCATGAATGTGTGATCAACCTTCAGGGGGATCTGCCAACATTGCCGCCCGAAGATATTGGCGCGGTTTTACTGCCCCTGGCCGATCCGGCGGTGGATATAGCGACCCTGGTCGCAGAAATCACCCGGCCTGACGAGGTGCATGACCCGAATGTGGTCAAGGCCGTAATGTCCTTTCCGGTCAAACAGATGGGTCCTGCGCGCATCGGGCGGGCACTATATTTCAGCCGCACCGCAATTCCTTCTGGCGAAGGGCCGCACTATCATCATATTGGTATTTATGCGTACCGGCGTTCCGCGCTGGAACGCTTTGTTACGCTGCCGCAATCGGTGCTGGAAAAACGTGAAAGGCTGGAGCAATTGCGCGCCATGGAAGCCGGGATGAAAATCGCCGCCGTCTGTGTGAACAGTGTGCCGCTTGGCGTGGACACACAGGCCGATCTGGAACGCGCCCGTCAAATTTTAGGTAAAACCATATGACCAGAAACCCCGCGCCCGAAGGCGCCGCAAACACCATCGCCTTTCAGGGCGAGCCAGGCAACAATTCGCAAATGGCCTGCAAGGAAGCCTTTCCCGGCATGACGGCGCTGGCCTGCCCAACATTCGAAGAGGCCTTTGCCGCGGTCGCGCAGGGCCGCGCCCGGCTGGGCATGATTCCGGTGGAAAATTCGGTGTCTGGCCGGGTGGCCGATATTCACCATCTGCTGCCGGAATCCGGACTCTATATCAATGGCGAGCATTTCCTGCGGGTACATCATCAATTGCTGGGGATAAGGGGCGCGACGCTGGCGGGCCTCAAAACGGTGCGCAGCCAGCTGCCAGCCCTTGGCCAGTGCCGCAAGCTGATCAATGAATTGAAGCTGACGCAGATTTCCGCCGCCGACACGGCGGGATCAGCGCGTCAGGTTGCAGAAGCCGGGGATCCAACCGCAGCGGCGCTGGCTCCCACGCTGGCAGCGGAAATTTACGGCCTGGATATTCTGCGCGCCAATGTCGAGGATATGGATAACAACACCACGCGCTTTCTGATCATGTCGAAAGAACCGCTTGAACCTGCGCCCGAAGCGAGTCCGCTGATCACCAGCTTTGTGTTTCAGGTGCGCAATGTGCCGGCCGCTCTGTTCAAGGCACTGGGCGGCTTCGCCACCAATGGGGTCAATATGACCAAGCTGGAAAGCTATCAATTGGACGGCTCGTTCAACGCCACGCAATTTTATGCCGATGTGGATGGTCACCCGGCCCAGCGTTCCTTGCGCCTGGCGTTTGAGGAACTGGAGTTTTTCTCCTCGCACCTGAAAATTCTGGGCGTGTACCCCGCGCATAAATTCCGCAGCGGCGGCAAGTAGCCGCGCTAAATTGCACTATTGCGCGGCGCCCATATCAGACTTGCGCGGTTTGGCAGGTTTTTGCACCGCCTCCAGCGCGGCAATGCGGGCTTCGAGCCGGAGATTTTCCGCCCGCGCTTCGGCGGCCATGGCGCGCACGGCGTCAAATTCTTCGCGCGGCACCAGGTTCATGCTTTCAAGCCAGCGTTCCAGACGCTGGCGCAATAAAGTGTCCATTTCCTCCTTCATGCCCTGGGCGGCGCCGGCGGCGTTCAGCATCAGTTTGGCCAGATCGTCGAGAAAGCGGTTTTCGGTTTGCATATGGGACCCCGTGACGGCATATGGTGGTTTCGCGACACCATAGCACAGATTGAATGGGCTTGTAGAATGCTGGAATTTCCCATTATCGACCCTGTCGCCCTTCAGATCGGTCCGTTGGCCATTCGCTGGTATGCGCTGGCCTATCTGGGCGGGATTTTGCTGGGCTGGGCCTATGCGGTGTGGCTGGTGCGCCGGGAAGCGCTGTGGCCGCAGGGCAAGGCGCCCGTAACACCGGAACTTGTCGGCGATTTTGTCACCTGGGTGACGCTCGGCATTATTCTTGGGGGACGGCTGGGCTATGTGCTGTTTTATAAACCGGTGTATTATTTGTACAATCCCGGCGAGATTTTTTTCGTCTGGCAGGGCGGCATGTCGTTTCATGGCGGGCTGATCGGGGTGTCGCTGGCGATTTTGATCTTCACCCGCCGCAACGCCATTGCGCTTGGCAGCTTTGCCGATCTGGTGGCCAGCGTTGTGCCGATCGGCCTGCTGTTCGGGCGTCTGGCCAATTTCATCAATGGCGAATTATGGGGCCGGGTCACCACGTCGCCTATCGGGATGGTATTTCCCAATGGGGGGCCGCTGCCGCGCCATCCCAGTCAATTATATGAAGCGGGACTGGAAGGTCTGGCGCTGCTGCTGCTGCTCTATGTGCTGGGGCAGTTCACCAGGGCGCTGTCGCGGCCTTGGCTGATCACGGGCATTTTCGGGATGTGGTATGGGGCGTCACGCATCTTTGTGGAAATGTTCCGCGAACCCGACGCCCATATCGGATTTCTGGCCGGGGGGGTGACCATGGGCATGGTCCTGTCGCTGCCGCTGGTGCTTGGCGGCGCGGGATTAATCGCCCTGGCAATGCGCAAGCCCGCTGCATGAACGCATTGTTGCGCCATATCCGGGCTATCATCCGCGATCAGGGGCCGGTCTCGCTGGCCACCTATATGGGGCTGACGCTGGGACATCCGGAGCTCGGCTATTATCAGCGCCAAAGCCCGTTCGGCGCGGCCGGGGATTTTATCACCGCGCCGGAGATCAGCCAGATGTTTGGCGAGCTGATCGGCCTGTGGTGTGTGCAGCGCTGGCGCGATATGGGCAGCCCGTCTTTGTTCATGCTGTGTGAACTGGGGCCGGGGCGCGGGACACTGATGGCCGATGCGCTGCGCGCGGCGCGTGTGGCGCCGGATTTTCTGAACGCTGCGCAGCTGCATCTGGTGGAAACCAGCCGCGCGCTGAGAGAAACCCAGAAGGCTGCGATCGGGCGCGCTGTGACATGGCATGATCATGTGGCGGATCTGCCGCCGCTGCCCGCAATTTTCATTGCCAATGAATTTTTTGACGCGTTGCCGATCCGGCAGTTTCAGCGCTTGCCGGGCGGCTGGCATGAACGCATGGTGACGATTGATCCGGATACAGATCAATTATGTTTTACCCTGTCGCCTGTGGCGCTGGGCGATGATACTGTCTTTGCGCCCGCACTGCGTGCGGCGGCGGCGGGCGCTATCGCTGAACTGTGCCCGGCCGGGCTGGCGATCATTGAAAGCCTGGCGGCGCATATTTGCGCCTGTGGCGGGGCGGGTCTGATCATTGATTACGGACCGGAAAAAACTGCGCCCGGCGACAGTTTTCAGGCGGTGCGCGGGCACAGTTTTTGCGATCCGCTGCAAAATCCCGGCGAGGCGGATTTGACTGCCCATGTGGATTTTCAAAGCCTAGCGGCAACGGCGCAGCGCGCGGGCTGTCTGACGGATGGGCCCTTGCCGCAGGGGCGGTTTCTGTTACAACTCGGCCTTGCCATGCTGGCGCAGCGTCTGGCGCAAAATGCTTCCCCGGCTGAACAGGACGCGATCCATTCCGCATTTCAGCGGTTGACCGCAACAGATCAAATGGGGCACTTGTTCAAGGCGCTGGCTCTGCGTCACCCGGTGCTTGCCGTCTCGCCCGGATTTGAGGCGTGTATCCATGACTGAGAAAATTTCATATCTGACCTCGGATGTCCTGCCTTTTGATGACAGGATCAGGCATGGTTTTTTTACCCGGCAGGGGGGTGTGTCAACAGGCATTTACGCCGCGCTGAATTGCGGCCTGGGATCGGGGGATGCGCCGGAGAATGTCCGCCAGAACCGTGACCGGGCCGCGGCGGCGCTGGGCATTGATAAACTGGCCGGCGTGCATCAGGTGCATGGCTGTGCGGTGCATGTCATCCGAACCCGCGAAGATGCGGTATTGCGTCCGCAGGCGGACGGCCTGGTAACAGACCTGGCGGGCATTGGGCTTTCGGTGCTAAGCGCGGATTGTACACCCATTCTGTTTGCCGATCCCGGGTCCGGAATAATCGGCGCCGCCCATTCCGGATGGAAAGGCGCGCTATCTGGCATTGGCGAAGCGGTGATCAGCGCAATGTTGCAGATGGGCGCGGAGCGCCAGGCCATTATGGCGGCCATCGGGCCCTGTATTTCCCAGGCTGCCTATGAAGTAGGGGCGGACTTTGAGCAGAACTATCTGGCCGCTGATCCATCATCCGGCGCTTATTTTGCGAAATCCGCCAGCCCTGGAAAGCGCCAGTTTTCACTGGCGTCCTATGTCGCCGCCCGGCTTGAACGCGCCGGGATTGGGGCTGTGAAAAATCTTGATCTGTGCACCTATCAAGACGAGGCGCGTTTTTTCAGTTTTCGCCGCACCACCCATCGCGGCGAGGGGGATTATGGGCGCGGTATTTCCGTGATCGCGCTGGTCCCGTGAGCCGGTTGATCCGCCTACTAATAATATTGGGTCCGCTGGCGCTGGCTGCATGCAATGGCGGGCAGCAGCCGCCGCTGCCTTATGCGGTCATGCCGAGAGATGCGGGGCTGTTGCACACCATAATCGAACAGGCCTCTGTCGAGATAGAGCAGCCCGAAGGGGTTGCGCCCGAAACTGGCCCGGCACTGGCCGCAGCGCTGGCGGATGCGCTTCAGGAACAGGATATTCCGGCGGTTTCGGGCAGAAAATTATCCGGCGCGCATATTCTGCGCGGCACGGCGCGGGTGGAAAATGGCGTAATCCGCATTGACTGGGCGCTGCTCACCCCCGCCGCCGAATCGCTGGACAGTTTCAGCGTACAGCATGCCGTGCCATTTGACGCCACAGCGCATACGCCGTTGCGCCCGGAAGTGCTGCGCGCCCTGAGTGTGCAGGCCGCGACATTCCTGAATGCAAGGCTGGCTGGCAAAGGGGTGGCGCATCAGGAAAATCTGAGCCTGTTCGTGCCCGATATCGCCAATGCGCCGGGGGATGGCGGCAAGACGCTGCCGCTGGCGCTGCGCCGGGCGCTGGGCGCTTCAGGCATGACCGTGGTGGCGGCGCACAGCGCGGGGGTGCTCCGCATCGAAGGGCAGATCCTTTTGAGTGATCTGAATGCCGCCGAGCAACTGGTAAATCTGAACTGGCGGGTACTGGACCCGCAAGGCGTCGAGATCGGGCGGATTGATCAATCCAATCCTGTGGCTAAAGGGCGGCTGGAGGGTAATTGGGGCGAGGTCGCCTATAGTGCCGCAGCAGGCGCTGCCGAAGGCATCATCCCCCTGTTACAGGATTTTCAGGCGCGCCAGCCGCCGGACGGGACGCAAAAGCCAGCGCCACCCCCTTAATCCTGATCCCGCGCCAAATATTTACTTCTTGTGTCAAGCTTGTTACAAGGCGCGGATCCACCAGCGCATAAGGATGCACCCATGAAGCTGCTTGCGGGCAACAGCAATATTCCCCTGGCAGAGGCCATAGGCGCTCACCTGCATCTGCCGCTTACACGGGCGACCGTGCGGCGCTTTGCCGACATGGAAGTCTATGTGGAAATTCAGGAAAATGTGCGTGGCGAGGATGTTTTCGTCATCCAGTCCACCTCGTTTCCCGCCAATGATCATCTGATGGAACTGCTGATCTGCATTGATGCGCTGCACCGCGCATCCGCGCGGCGGATCACGGCGGTGGTGCCCTATTTCGGCTATGCAAGGCAGGACCGCAAGACAGTGCCGCGCGCCCCGATTTCAGCCAAGCTGGTGGCCAATATGATCACCACGGCGGGCGCCAACCGGGTGCTGACAATGGATCTGCATGCCGGGCAAATTCAGGGCTTTTTTGACATTCCGACCGATAATCTGTTCGCCGCCCCGGTATTGATCCGCGATATCCGGGATCATTTTAACGGGGTCAAGCCGGTGATCGTATCTCCGGACGTGGGCGGCGTGGTGCGCGCCCGTGCATTGGCGCAACGGCTGGACGGCGATCTGGCCATCGTCGATAAACGCCGCGAACGCGCGGGCGAATCCGAAGTGATGAATATTATCGGCGAGGTGGATGGCCGGGTCTGCATCATGGTGGATGATATCGTGGACAGCGCAGGCACGCTCTGCAATGCGGCTAAGTCATTGAAAGATCACGGCGCAGAGAGCGTGCACGCCTATGTCACACACGGGGTTCTGTCAGGCGCCGCCGTTGCCCGCGTCGCGGCGTCGGAGCTTGAAAGCCTGGTTATCACCGACACGATTGAGCCGGCTGCGGCGGTACGCGACGCCCGCAATATCCGCACCCTGCCGATTGCCCCGCTGATGGCCGAGGCAATACGCCGGATTTCGGAAGAAAAGTCGGTTTCCAGCCTGTTCGATTAGGGTTTTTGCGCAGATGCCGCTTGATAAGTGCGCCTATCGGGGGTAAAACCCGGCCCTTGCACTATTCCTTACTTTACCGGACAGCCCCTGAATGGGGCCGTGCGGCACAACCGGGTATATTTTCATGGCAGAGATGCAAACAATTACCGCGCAAAAGCGTGAGGGCGCAGGCAAAGGCCCCGCCAGAGCCAACCGCCGTGACGGCCGCGTTCCAGGCATAGTCTATGGCGGGCCAGATCAGCCCCAGAAGATTTCGGTTGATTATGCTGCCTTGACGCAAATTCTCAAGCGCGGCGGCTTTTTAAGCCATCAATTCATGCTGGATATGGGGGATGGAAAGCCGGTTCGGGTGATTCCCCGTGACGTTCAGCTAGATCCGGTGCGGGATTTTCCGCTGCATGTTGATTTTATGCGGCTGTTCAAAGGCTCCACCATTCACGTGCTGATCCCGGTGCATTTTACCGGTGAAACTGCTTCGCCGGGCCTCAAGCGGGGCGGTGTGTTGAATGTGGTGCGCCACGAAATTGATCTGATCTGCCCGGTTGATGATATTCCGGACCATGTTGAGTGCGATGTCAGCGCGCTCGACATTGGCGATGGCGTGCATATTTCGGCGGTCAAACTGCCGGATGGCGTGCGCCCAGCCATAAGCAAGCGTGATTTTACGATTGTGACCGTCGCACCGCCGGTTGCCGAAAAAGCTGGCGCCGAAGCCGCAGCGCCTGCCGCTGCTGCGGCGCCTGCGGCTGGGGCGAAAGCTGCGCCTGCCGCTAAAGGCGGCGCTGCCGCCAAGGCGCCTGCCGCCGCCGCAAAAGCGCCTGCTGCGAAGCCCGCCGCCAAATCCGGCGGCAAGAAATAGCGCAAGACACAGGGCAGGGGACGGAATAGATATTGCGCCATTCTGTTTTCTGTCCTCTGCCCTCTGAAAAAAAGGGGCCGCGCCATGCTGCTCTTGGTGGGGCTCGGCAATCCGGGTCAGAAATATCTGAATAACCGCCATAATGCCGGCATGATGGCGGTGGATGCGATTGCGGTGCGTTACCGGCTGTCCCAGCCGCGCCCGCGCTTCCAGGGGCTTACCCGCGACGGGCTGATTGCCGCTGAAAAAGTGGTATGTCTGAAGCCCGCGACTTTCATGAACCTGTCCGGACAGTCTGTTGGCGAAGCGATGCGGTTTTTCAAACTGACGCCGGCCGATATAGTGGTTTTTCATGACGAGCTGGACCTTGCCCCTGGCAAATTGCGCGTCAAAACCGGCGGCGGCAATGGCGGGCATAACGGCCTGCGTTCCATTGATGCGCATATCGGGCTGGAATACCGCCGGGTGCGCATTGGTATCGGCCATCCCGGCAACAAGGATCTGGTCACGCCCTATGTATTGAGCGATTTCACCAAACAGGAAAACACGGAATGGCTGGACACCCTGCTTGATGCGATTGCGGATTGCGCGGAATATCTGACGCGCGGCGAGGATGATGCGTTTCAGAGCCGGATAGCGGCGAAGATAAAACCAAATCCGCGTACAGATAATCCGTCTAAAGATAAAAATACAGAAAAGGAATAACCCGGTATGGGATTCAAATGCGGTATTGTCGGCCTGCCCAATGTGGGCAAGTCAACTTTGTTTAATGCGCTGACGCAAACAGCGGCGGCCGAAGCCGCGAACTATCCGTTCTGCACCATAGAACCCAATGTCGGCGATGTGCCGGTGCCGGACCCGCGTCTCGACCGGCTGGCTGCGATTGCGAAATCGGCAAAAATCATCCCGACCCGCCTGTCCTTTGTCGATATTGCCGGGCTGGTGCGCGGCGCTTCAAAAGGCGAGGGGCTGGGCAATCAGTTCCTGTCGCATATCCGCCAGGTCGATGCGATCATTCACGTGCTGCGCTGTTTTGAGGACCCGAACGTCACCCATGTGGATGACAGGATTGATCCGGTTGCCGACGCCGAAACGGTGGAAACCGAATTGATGCTGTCGGATATGGAAAGTCTGGAGCGCCGCGTGGATGCCGCGCGCAAAAAAGCTGCGGGCAAGGACAAGGATGCGCTGGCGCAACTGGCGGTGATGGAACCCGCATTGGAGGTGCTGCGCGATGGCCGCCCGGCGCGCACCGCCAGTATCCCGGATGATCTGCGCCCGCTGTTTGAGCAGCTGGGTCTCATTACCGCCAAGCCGGTGCTGTATGTGTGCAATGTTTCCGAGGCCGACGCGGCCACCGGCAATGCCTATTCCAATGCTGTGGCGGCCAAGGCGAAAGCCGAAAATGCCGCAGCCATCGTGGTATCAGCGGCGATCGAGGCCGAAGTGTCGGCGCTGCCAAAAGAAGAACGCGCGGAATTTCTGGAAACTATCGGCCTCAAGGAGACAGGATTGGCGCGGGTGATTTTTGCAGGCTATGGCCTGCTGGATCTGGTGACTTTTTTCACTGTTGGCCCGAAAGAAACCCGCGCCTGGACCGTCCCGCGCGGCGCCAAAGCCCCGCAGGCGGCAGGCGTCATCCACACCGATTTCGAAAAAGGCTTCATCCGCGCCGAAACCATTGCATATGATGACTATATTGCCTGTAATGGCGAGAATGGTGCCAAGGATGCGGGCAAAATGAGGCTGGAAGGCAAGGAATATGTGGTGCGCGACGGCGACGTGCTGCATTTCCGCTTTGCGAATTGAGTATTATTTATAATCCAGTGGAGGGTTTTTCGCTTGCTTCGCCTAGTGCATTGGATTAGTATATGCAAGGCTCCTTACCAGTCACTATTGTCGAGACGCCAGAATTTCTGACCTTTGCGGGCAAGCTTTTACGCGAAGATGAACGCGACGCGCTGATTGACTATTTGGCATATAACCCAGCGGCAGGTGTGGTGATTGCCGGAACCGGCGGCATTCGTAAACTGCGTTGGGGGCTGGAGGGGCGCGGTAAACGGGGCGAGGCGCGAGTGATCTATTTTTATCATGGTACGGATTTACCGCTCTTCATCCTGACCGCATATGCAAAAAATGAACAGACGAATTTGAGTCAGGCCGACAGGAACAGCTTCAGACACTTAACCAAACTGATAGTGGATAATTACGGGAGAACAAGGCGATGACACGCAATGTTGCAGATAGTATCCGCACAGGACTTGAGGAGGCGCTCGATTATGCGCGTGGCGGGGCTGATAAAAGCAGATATCGCATTCATGTTCCAAAGCAGATCAATGTCCGCGCGATACGTGACAAACTTGGCATGACCCAGGAAGAATTCGCCGCCTGTTTTGGTTTTAGCGTTAATACCTTGCGGCACTGGGAACAGGGCAAGCGTCAGCCCGAGGGGCCAACCCGCGCCTATCTGCTTGTGATCGAGCGTGCGCCAAAGGCGGTGCAAAAAGCGCTGCGGGCCGCGTAATCAGTCAACTTTGTTTAACAGGAAAGTCATGACAGAGCCAAAATATTACTGGGAAGATTTCGTGCCGGGCGAGGTGGTGAAGTTTGGCGCCTATGCCGTTACCAAAGAAGAGATCATCACCTTCGCCAGCGAATATGATCCCCAGCCGATGCATATAGATGAAGAAGCGGCGAAGAAAACCTTTATTGGCGGGCTGTGCGCCAGCGGCTGGCATAGCTGCGCGATGGCGATGCGCATGATGTGTGATCATTATCTGCTGCAATCGGCCGGCATGGGCGCGGCGGGGGTGGATGACAGTAAATGGCGCGCGCCGGTCCGGCCCGGTGAGATTTTATCCATGCAGCGCGAATGTCTTGAGCGCCGGGTTTCAAAGTCGCGTCCGGAAATGGGGCTGACGAAATTCCGCCACACCATGACCAATCAGCATGGCGAAGTGAAAATGATCATTGAAGGCAGCATGATGTTCGGGCGCCGCCATCCCGGCGCGGAGGTCTGAGCGATGGCGCAGTGGCTGGAAGATATTGAACTGGGCAACCGCATTGATCTTGGCGCATGGAAGATGGATGAAGCCGAGATGATCGCCTTCGCCCGCAAATATGATCCGCAGCCCTTTCATATTGATCCGGCGGCGGCGGCGGCCTCGCATTTCGGCGGCATCATTGCCAGCGGCTGGTTCACCATTGCCTGCTGGATGCGCGCGATGATGAAGCACCGCAATGAACAAAATCTGAAATATGCGCAGCCGGAAACGCAAAGCCCGGGGCCCAAGCCGCAAAACGGGCCTTCACCGGGCTTTGTCAATCTGCAATGGCCAACCCCGGTGCGGCCCGGCGATGTCATTACCTTCTCGGCCACCACGGCGGAAAAACTGGTGATGAAATCGCGCCCGGGATGGGGCATTATCCGCAGCACCAATGAAGGGTTCAATCAGAAAGGTGAACTGGTTCTGCGTTTTACCGGCCAGGGCATGGTAAGCCGCAGATCATAATCAAACCGGGGAGGAACGGCATATGGCGCATCTGGGAAAAATGATCACGCTGAAAAGCGGTGACGGGGCTGAGATTGACTATTATCATGTCGCGGCACAGGGCGCGCGCAAGGGCGGCTTGGTTTGTGTGATGGAAATATTCGGCGTCACCGATCACATCAAGGATGTATGCGACGCCTGGGCGAAGGACGGGCTGGAGGTGATTTCACCCGCGCTCTATGACCGCGCGGAAAAGAATTTCCAGGCCGATTACTCCCCTGACGCGATCCAAAAGGGGCTGGCGCTGCGCGCCAAAACCAGTGCTGAAAACAACATACAGGATGTGCAGACCGGCATTGATTATCTGAAGGGCCGCAATGCGGGCCCCGTCTATGTCACGGGCTATTGCTATGGCGGCACGGTAACCTGGCTGGCGGCCTGCCGCTGCACCGGGCTTGCGGCGGCGGCGGGCTATTATGGCGGCGGCATTGGCGATTATATCGGTGAAAAGCCGAAATGCCCTACCATCCTGCATTTCGGTGAACATGACAAAGGCATCCCCATGACGACGGTGCGCAAGATCGAAGCCGCGCGTCCGGAGGTGAAGGTTTATGTCTATGACGCCGGGCATGGCTTTCAGTCCGACCGGCGCAGCGATTATAATGAGGCCTGCGCCAAACTGGCCAAAAGCCGCTGCCTCGAACTGTTCGCCGCGAACAAGGGCTGAGCATCAGGGAGCACACCGCATGACACAGCAAGACAAGTTGGGAACGGTCGGCGGATTATTCCGTTATCCGGTGAAATCCCTTGGCGGTGAGGCGCTGGCGGCGGCGCAGATCGGCGTTTCGGGAGTCGCGGGGGATAGAATATGGGCGTTTCGTGACCTTGGCCGCAATGAAATCAGCAGCGCCAAGCGCAACCCGCTGCTGCTGCGGATTACCGCCGCATTGCAGGATGATGGCCATGCCAGGCTGAGTTTCCCGTCCGGCGAAACATCCAGCACGGCGGCGCCGGACTGCGCGGATAGAGTCTCAGACTTTATTGGCCGGCCACAGGCGCTGTTTGGATTGCGTCCGGCCAGTGATGTGGCGCACTTTGCCAGGGCGGGTGTGGCAGTGGAAAATATGGAGGCGGATATCAGAGGCGTGCTGGGATTGCTGCCCGATGAGACGCTGCCGGATTTTTCCAAATTCCCGGCCGAGGCGCTGCGCAATGCGACCGTGCCCGGCACCTATTTTGATGGCGCAGTCATTCATATCATCCTCGCGTCCGAACTGCGCCAGATACAGGCTTCCGTATCCGGGGCTGAGGTGGATGCGCTGCGCTTCCGGCCCAATATCGTGCTGAATGATCTGGCGGCGCCGCTTGTATCGGATGATCTTGTTGGCGCAACCCTGCGGGCTGGCGACAGTGTCCTGCGTCTGGATTATATGGTGCCGCGCTGTTCCATGACGACGCATGAACAGGGCCGGCTTGGCAAGGCGCCGCAAATCATGCGCACCCTGGTGCGCGACTGGAAGCATAATTTCGGACTATATGCCTCGGTGCAGCAGGGCGGCCGGATCAAACTGGATGATGTGATCGCGCGGTGTTAGGACAGGCGGCCCGTCAGGCGCTGGTCCAGCCTGTTTATCTGCCGGCTGGTTTCCTCACTGTCCCAGCCCAGTTCGCCCGCCATAATGGCGGCTGCCTTTTGCAGCGCGGCGTTACCTGGGTGACCCAGCGTGCACAGTCCGGTGCGGCGCAACAGCGCATCTTCCAGGTTTAACGCCATCTCGAAACGCGCGGCGTAGCGGATTTGCGCGCCCGCTTCCGGCAAATGACCGGCAAGGGGTGCGGCCATGACGGGGTCCTGCGCAATGATCGCCATGATATTTTCCATGCGCGCGCCATAATTGCGCGCCAGATGTTCCACCGTCGCGGCGTCAAACGCCCGATGGCGCGCTTTCGCCTCCGCCAGAAATTCCGGAAAGCTGCGCATGGCGCCGATCAGCGGGGTCTGTGCAGTGCGCGACTGCGGGCCGGGCCGGGCAAGTTTGCGGCAGGCCAGGTCAACCACTTGTTCCGCCAGATGGCGCGACGTGGTCCATTTGCCGCCCAGTGCGGAAATCAATCCTTCACGGGCCTCTTCTTTGGCGTGATCGAAAATTTCCGATCCCCGGCTGGCCCCATAGGTCGCCCCGCCCGCATCCGCCGGGTCCGCCACCAGAGGCCGCAGGCCTGCATAACTGTGTAATACGCAGCCACGGGTCAGCCTGGCCTGCGGCAATCCGGCGTTCACCTTGCCGAGAAGTTCCGCAATATCGGCCTCTGTAACGGCCAGATTATCCGGATCATCTGTGTACGGCGTATCTGTCGTCGCCAGAATTGAATGGCCGCGCCAGGGCAGCACAAAAAAATGCGCGTCCCTGCCGATGACTGCAATGGCCCGGCTGGACAGGGAACGGGTTATCAGGTGAATGCCCTTGGAGCGTTGCAGGCATATTGCGGCCTGTTTGCCGGCAAGCGCGCCGATCCCGTCGGCCCAGGGCCCAGCGGCATTGATGGTCAGGCTTGCGCTGATATCATATTGCGCGCCGCTGATATTGTCGTGCAGCCGGGCGCCGGTTACCCGTCCGGGCGCGCCATTCAGCCCTATTACCCGTGCATAATTGGCGATCTGAGCGCCATTGCCGGCGGCGCCTGCGAGAAATTCCAGCGCCAGGCGTTCGGGCGCATGCATCTGGCAGTCATAATAGCGCAGCGCACCCGCATCTGCCGCGCCGTTCAGCAGCGGCTCTGCCGCAACCGCCTGGGCGGGCGAAAGCGCGTCATGCCCGGGCAATAATTTGTCCGCCTGCATGTCCTTGTTGCGGTCAAACGCCAGGACATCATATAAAGCCAGCCCCGCACGCAATGTCAGATGCTGCATGCGCGATGCGGCGGGCAGAATGAACTGCAACGGCATCACCATGTGCGGCGCGATGTTCAGCCAGATCCGCCGCTCGCGTAAAGATTCCCGCACCAGGGAAAATTCGAAATTGCGCAGATAACGCAGGCCGCCGTGAATAAGTTTTGACGATGCCGAAGTCGTGGCGCTGGCAAAGTCATTCTTTTCCGCCAGTGCAACCCGAAGCCCGCGCAGGCTGGCATCCCAGGCAATGCTGGCGCCCGTAATGCCCCCGCCAATAATGAGCAGATCAAACTGCGTGGCGGCCATTGCGGCAAGATTGCGTTGCATTTGGCGATCCCTGAAAAAAAGGCCGGGGGATGCCCGGCCTTTTTTAGTTCGTCTGTGAATGAAGCATTACACTTTTTGCAGAATGTGAACGATGCAGATGGAGCCTGCGCCCATCATATGGACAAGTCCGGTGCGTGCGCCTTCGACCTGGAACTTGTCCTGCTGGCCGCGCAACTGGCGCGTTGCGTCCCAGACCTGCGCCAGACCGGTTGGCCCGCCGGGGTGACCGCGCGCGATCAGGCCGCCATCCGGCGAGAAGGGAACCCTGCCGCCAAAGGTGGTTTCGCCATCGGCCAGCATCCGGTCGCCTTCGCCCGGGCCGCAGAAACCGAGCAGTTCATAATACATCAACTCCTCAATCGGGAAAGCGTCATGTACATGCACGAAGTCGATATCTTTGGGCCCAAGCCCGGCTTCCTCATAGGCCAGCCTGCCAGTGATCTCGGTCGAATAAGATGGTCCCACCACGGCGCCCATGAAGATATGGCCTTCGCCATAATGTTCAGATTGCGATTGTGACGCCAGCACCTTGATCATCGGGCGTCCGTTGGCGTGTTTCTTCGCCCAGGCTTCGGTGGCGACAATCGCGCCCGCAGCGCCCGCGCCGCTGGCGCAGGCCATCATGGCGGTATGCGGATAGGCAACCATGTCCGAGGCCAGCACTTCTTCCGCCGTCACTTCATGATCGGCGCGGCGTTGCGCCATCGGGTTATGGCGCGCATGATTCCAGTTTTTGGCTGCAATCTTGGCGAAAGTTTCGATGGTGGTGCCGTTTTCATGCATCCGGCGCTGTGCCCACATGGCGAAAAATCCGGCGGGCAACATGAGATTTTCCATCGAAGGCAGCTTTTTCTTGCCTCTGACGGGCTGGCTCATGGGATTGCCCATCAGGCGCATATCGTCATAGCCAATCGCCATGGCGACATCGGTCTGGCCGCCGGAAACCGCCCAAACGGCCTCACGAAACGCCGAAGAGCCGGTGGCGGAGGCATTTTCCACATGCGTGACAGGCACGCCGGTCAGGCCCAGATCCTTGGCAAAACCAATGCCTTCCGTCATGCCGCCGCCAATATAACCATTGTATAAAGCGCCTACATCGCGAAATTTGATGCCTGCATCCTTCAGGGCCTCGGTGCCGGCCGTAAAATACAGATCGCGTTTGGGAATATGGTCCTTGGAGAACCGGTGCATCCCGACACCAATTACGTAAACATCTCTATTCATTGCTTGATTCTCCTAGACGGGCGTAAATTTGAAACTGCAATACTGGGTGCCATCCTCGTCGGTGACGACAGGATTGGGCGTCAGGCGCATTTTCATGCCGATTTTCCAGTCACCCATCTTGCCATCGATCGGGGCCTGAATGCGTACCCCTTCCGGCAGGTCGATCTGGCCCACGCCATAACCCGGCACTTTTTCGCGGCTGCCCATTTTTGGCATCATGATAAAGGACCAGGAATATAATTCACCGACCGGGGACAGTTCCACATCCACGACCGGTTCGGAGGTCACGGGGCACAGCTTTCGTATTGGAAAGTAAGTCTTATTTGCAGCCTTGCTGTAGGAGCCGATCAGCCTGCAAGGCAATTCCGGATTTTCCGGGATCACCATATAGCCTTCTTCCAGGGGGACCATTTTTGCCATTTTGTTCCTCTCCGCTTGGGTTTTTAATTTTACTGCCTTGGTGATCGTGGCTTGCCGACAAAATGTCAAGATCAAACATAACCCGGCTATTGGCCGCGAGACAGGATTGGACAAGTTGATTTATGTATCCGGGAGTGAGGTATTTATGTTGCTGACGACATAGTTCTGCTTGCAACTTTAATTGCTTTTCATGATAAGTAGGGCCCGCTAGGGGTCAAGGGCGCATTGCCGTAAATTCAAACGGCATCGTTTCAGACAACTTACAATAATATACATAGGCAATAACAGGCAGCACATGCCGGTTGCACGCAGTACGCTGGGAGGAACACCGTGAAAGATATTGAGAATTTTGTATTCCGCTTCAGAGTGGCAATATTATCCAGCCTGTTTCTGTTGACTCTTTTTATGGGATTTTTTGCTTCCAAGCTGCATATGGATGCAGGCTTTCGCAAGATGCTGCCTATCGGCCATGAATATATTGATACATTTTTTCAATATTCCGAGGCTTTTGGCGGCGGCAACCGCGTGCTGGTCGTGCTTGAAGCCAAAAATGGTGAAATCTGGACACCGGATTTTTTGGCTACTCTCAAGCAAGCCACCGATGATATTTTCTTCATTCCCGGTGTTGCGCGCCATACCGTCACATCGCTCTGGACGCCCAATACCCGCTTTATCGCAGTGACAGAAGACGGGCTTGAGGCCGGGGACGTCATTTCTGCCGATTTCAAACCCACACCCGAAGGCATCAAAAAAGTCATTGATAATACCCTGCGGGCCGATCTGGTCGGGCGCCTGGTAGCAACCAAATTCAATGCCGCGATGATCCGTGCGGAATTGCTGGATTTCAATCCGGAAACCAAACAGCGCCTGAATTATTTCGATGTGGCGTACAAGCTGGAAAATGAAATCCGTGCGAAATATATTTCGGACACTGTTGATGTCAAAATTATTGGTTTTGCGAAACTGACTGGCGACATCGCCGACGGCGCCAGAAGCGTGGTGACCTTTTTTGGTGTGGCTTTTGTGCTGACCTGCGTGATGCTCTGGTTATATTGCCGCTCGGTACGCCTGACCTTGGTGACGGTTGCCGCCTCGCTCTGTTCACTGATCTGGCAATTCGGCCTTCTGAACATTATGGGTTTCGGGCTTGATCCGCTGGCGGTGCTTGTGCCGTTCCTGGTGTTCGCTATCGGCGTCAGCCATGGTGTGCAGCAGATCAACATGGTGGGTGCTGAAATCGCCGCCGGTCTGGACAAGGAAAATGCCGCCAGGGTCACATTCTCGTTCCTGCTGCGTCCGGGCGCTGTGGCGCTGATGACCTGCCTGGCGGGCTTTGGTACATTATATATCATTCCTATCGGGATGATTCAGGAACTGGCCATCACTTCTTCGATTGGCGTCGGCCTAAAGATTGTCTCCAACCTCATCATGCTGCCGCTTCTGGTGTCCTTTATTGCGCCGGGTCCGGAATATGGGCCCAAGGTGAAAGCCGCGATGGATTCACGCGCCCGCGCATGGCCCTATCTGGCCAAAATTGCTCTGCCGAGAAACGCCTTTATATTTATTGGCTTCTGCATTGTGCTGGGGATATTCGGGTTCATCCAGGGCTCCAAGCGCCAGATCGGTGACGTGCATGCGGGGGCGGGAGAGTTGCATCCTGATTCGCGCTATAATTCCGACAGCCGTTTCATCGCCGAGAATTTCGGGCTGGGCCTGAACGTGCTCACCATCATTGCTGAAACGCCGAAGGCGGCGTGTATTGATTATGGCGTTATGGATTTTCTGGACCGGCTGGCCTGGGAAATGCTGAATGTTCCGGGCGTTGTCTCGACCCTTGGGCTTACGGAAATCGCCAAAAACTCCAATGCGCTCTGGCAGGAAGGGCATCTGAAAATGAATGCCCTGCCGCGCGCCAGCTCGGCACTGGCCCAGGCCACATCCGGTATCGAAAGCGGCACCGGCCTGCTGGATACGCAATGCTCGATTCTGCCGACGCATGTTTATCTTGCCGATACCAAGGCAGAAACCGTGAAGCGCGTGGTAAAGGTGGCGGAAGATTTTATCGCCAATCCGGCCAACAAGTCTGACGATGTGAAATTGCGCATTGGCACAGGCAATGTGACGATCGTTTCGGCGACTAACCAGGTGGTGGAGCATTCGGAAATTCCGATGCTGCTCTATGTGTATGCCGTGGTGATGGTGCTGGTGATCTTTGTCTATCGTGAATGGCGTGGCGCGATCTGTTGTGTGGTGCCGCTGGTGCTGTCCACGATTATCGGCAACTGGTTCCTGAATGGCGCGGGCATCGGCCTTAAAATTTCGACGCTGCCGGTGCTGGCCATTGCTGTGGGTATCGGCGTCGATTACGGCATTTACGAATATAACCGGATGCAACGCTATATGCGCATGGGCGTCAGCCCGCATGAGGCCTATTTGCAGGCGCTGAACGATGTGGGCTCCGCCACCATGTTCACCGGCGGCACGCTGGCGATCGGCGTCTCCACCTGGATTTTCTCTGAGTTGAAATTCCAGGCGGATATGGGCCTGCTGCTGACCTTCATGTTTGTCGTCAACATGATTGGCGCGATTACCCTGCTGCCCGCCATGGTCGCGGCGCTGGAATATCTGTGGCCGCTGAAGCGCAAGCCGCTGACCGAAGAAGAAGCGCGCGCGATTTCCCGCATGCACTGATTGCTTAACGCGCATTCAGGAAACAAAAAAGGCCCCGTTTACCGGGGCCTTTTTATTGCCAGTGGCGATTATTATTTCTGCAACAGCTTGAAAACGCGGGCGGTGCCGTCATTGACGCTTTCATAGGTGACAGGGTTGGTGAAGTCGCTGATCCTGTCCCAATTCGCGGCGACGTCATCGGCGCTGACAGCGCCTGGTATATGCATTCCCTGCGCCTCAATGGTTTTAACGGCTGCAAAGAAGCCCGCGCCCGCCGTAATGATGGCGCCCGATGGGGCGTCTTCGCTCAGCATGAACAATACCGCAGGCGTCACCAGTTCCGGCTTCAGCGCCTCCAGCGCCTGGGGCGGCATAATGCTTTCGGTCATGCGGGTGGCGGCGATGGGGGCCAGCGTATTGACCTTGACGTTATATTTGCGGCCTTCCTGTTTCAGCGCGTTCATCAGCCCGACCTGGCCCAGTTTGGCGGCGGCGTAATTGGTCTGTCCGAAATTGCCAAACAGCCCGCTGCCGGATGTCACCATGACGATGCGGCCATAATTCTGTTCGATCATGATAGGCCAGACGGCTTTGGTCACATTGACCGCGCCCATCAGATGCACATCGACAATCAGTTGAAAATCATCCAGGCTGACCTTGGCAAAGCTCTTGTCACGTAAAATGCCTGCATTATTCACCAGCAAATCGACCCGGCCATAAGCATCCATGGTCTGCTTGACCAGATTTTCGACACCCTTTCTGTCGGTGATGCTGGAGCCATTGGCGATAGCCTCGCCGCCCGCCGCCTTGATTTCCGCAACGACTTTTTCGGCTGCCTGGCTTGAGCCGCCGGTGCCGTCCACATTTCCCCCTAAATCATTAACGACGACTTTGGCGCCCAGTTTGGCCAGCGCCAGCGCATGTGAACGCCCGAGACCGCCGCCCGCGCCCGTTATGATTGCCACTTTTCCGTCAAACCTGATGGTCATGGAAGGCTCCTTTTCTGCTGAGATGTATGTTTTTGGTGTTGAGATGGGCTATTCTTTGCCCCAGCCGGGCCAGCAGGTCAAGCATCGCCGGCGGCAGCAGAAGCGGGCGGCTGCTGCGGGCGCGCATGCACCCACAGGACCGGTGCAATCATTGGCCGGACCGGCCATGCTGAACGCGGTATGAACTGAAGGAAAGCGCAATGAAACTGTATGATTATAAACCGGCCCCCAATCCGCGCCGGGTGCGGATATTTCTCGCCGAAAAAGGCGTCAGCATTCCCACAGAACAGGTGGTGCTGATGAAGGGCGAACAGCGCGCCGCTGGTTTTGTTGCAAAAAATCCGTTTGCGCGCGTGCCGGTGCTGGAACTGGATGATGGCGGGATGATTTCGGAATCCGTCGCCATCTGCCGCTATATTGAAGGATTGCATCCGAATCCGCCGCTGTTTGGCCGCGATGCCCTGGAACAGGTGTTTGTGGAAATGTGGCAGCGTTCGGCGGAGTTCGAGCTGATGTTTCCCATCACACATGCATTTCGCCACGGCACTGAGATTGGCAAGGGGCTGGAATCCAGTCAGAACGCCGCCTGGGCCGAAACATCGCGGGCGCGCGCGCTGAACGGCATGAAAATTTTCGATGCGGAACTGGGCAAGCGCGAATTTATAGCCGGCGCGGAATTTTCAATTGCGGACATCACCGCGCTATGCGCGATTGATTTTGGCGCCAATACCGGCGCACTGAAAATGCCGGACACGCTGCAAAATCTGAAACGCTGGCACGCCACGGTTTCGGCGCGGCCAAGTGCTGCGGCTTAAATTCCGAACGCCGCGGCGATCAGCTCGTACGACCGCACGCGGTCGGCATGGGCATGGGTGATGGTCAGCAGGATAAATTCATCTACCCCATGATGCGCGCCCAGTGCATTCAGCCGTTCCGCGCATTGCGCGCCCGTGCCGGTAATGCCGCGCTGGCGGATGCTGTCATATAATCCCTGTTCGGACAGGGTGAAGGGATGCGCGTCCACCTGTTCCGGGCTGATGAAACGCCCGCGTGAGCCGAGCAGCAATTGCGTCACCCACAGATTACGCGGCTTGGCAATATGCTGCGCCGCTTCTGCGGTGTCCGCCGCCAGCGCATTCACGCCGAGCGCCGCATAGGGCTGCGCCAGTCCTGCGGAGGGCTTGAAGTTGCGGCGATAGGCGTCAACCGATGCTTCGGATTGTTCCGGCGTGATGAAATGCGCATGGCAATAAGGCAGGCCGAATTGAGCGGCATAGAGCGCGCCCTGCACGCTGGAGCCCAGCATCCAGCTTTCGGGCAGTGTCTGGATCAGCGGCATGGCGTGAATGCCCTGATAGGGATGTTCGGGCGGAAAATTATCGGCCAGGAACTGTTGCAGCAATTCGATCTGTTGCGGGAACACGTCAATCGGATAGGCTTTGGGGCCGGGTTGCAGTGCGGCCGAGGTGCGCGGATCGGTGCCGGGCGCGCGCCCCAGCCCCAGATCAATCCGCCCGGGATAGAGCGCCTCCAGCATTTTGAAACATTCCGCAACCTTGAGCGGGCTGTAATGCGGCAGCATGACGCCGCCTGCGCCCACACGGATGCGCATGGTTTCGCCTGCGATCTTGCCGATCAGAATTTCCGGCGCCGATCCCGCAAAGCTTGCGGTGTTGTGATGTTCCGCCACCCAATAGCGGTGATAACCAAAACTGTCACAGGCTTTGGCCAGCGCGACACTTTCGGCCAGCGCCTGTGCGGCGCTGCCGCCATCGCGGATCGGGGATTGATCAAGTACGCCTAGTCTGGTCATAAAATCCCTATTGCCGGCGCAGGGCCTGGATCACGCTGAACGGCGATAGGCTGCACAGGATCATAATAGCTGAAAATACCAGCAAGGCGTCCGAAGTGTGAAATATATCCTGTAACAGGCCGCCCATCCAGGAACCGAGCGCCGCCCCAACGCCGCCCGCCATGCTGATGGCGCCATAGATCCTTCCAAAATTTGGCCCGCTGAAAATGCGCGACGCCATGACCGAAACCGTGGGGCCGCGCGCGCCCATCGACAGGCCAACACTCAGCACCAGCAGCGGAATAGCGATGACCGAGGGGTAATATTTGATCAAAAACAGGCTGAATACCGATGTTAGGCTGAGAATATAGCTCAACAGGACCGCGCGGCGCGGGCCGATACGGTCACCCAGTGTGCCAAAACCGATAATGCCAATGGGGCTGAGCAGCCCGATAAAACCAAATGCGGCGGCCGCGTGCATCGGCTCCACCCCGGCTTCAATCATGAAGCTGACGGAATGGATCATCACGGCCATCACGCCCGCGCCGGTAAAGAAAAATATCGCCGCCATGCCCCAGAAAGGCGCGGTCCGCACGGCGCGCGACAGCGTCCATATGCCGCTTTCCAGTGCCGATTTCGGATCGGCCTTGTCGCGATGAAATTGCCGGTAGGAAGGGTGCCCCGCGCGGATTTTCCGCCAGGGCAGGATCAGCATGATGGGAACCAGCAATGCCAGGATAATCGCGTAAATCTGATAGGTGGCCCGCCAGTCATATCGCGCAATCAATAATGCCGCGGCGGGTGAAATAATCAGCGTGCCCACCCCGCTGGCGGAATAGATCACGCCCATGGCCGTTCCCACCCGCGCATGATACCAGCGATTGATCAGAACCGCGGCAGGCACAGGACCGATACAGGCAATGGCGACGCCCGCCATCAGGCCCAACGACAGATACAGCATGGTAATATTCTGCGCTACGGAAGCGGCGGCATAGGCGCCCGCGAACAGGGTCAGTCCGATAGGATACAGCACCCTGGGCCCAAGCCGTTCCATCAGGCCGCCGGTTATGGGCGACATCAGCCCGCTCAGCAGCATGGCAACAGAGATAATGCTGGAAACCTCGCCGCGCCCGGCCGAAAGGGCGGCCTCCAGCGGCAACAGGAATACGGAAAAAGACAGGTTCATACCCGCCGCAAGCAGCGACAGAAAGAAGCACAGCGCCAGGACCAGGCTTGCAAACAGGGCCGGCCGCTTGACAGCGGCGTCAGAAGGCTGGGACATAAGTTACCGGGAAAGGCTGGAAATGATGATCCGGGAACCCTATGCCCTTCAATGGCATAAGGCAATTCGTCTCTTTCGGGACATTGGGCGCGGGTCTGGGCGGCCCGTCCCGGGCGATCATTGCGGCTTATGGGATCTGGGTGACGGCGCTGGAATGGGAAGCCGGTATCGCTGCTGCGGGCATGGAACAATCCATTATGCATGGTTTGGGGCGAAAAGGTGCCCATCACCCATTTCGACCCCGCGACGGCGCAGAAACAGGTGCGTAAAATTAACTGTTTCTTCTCCAAGGAAGCCCTGCATTCTGGCGCCATCGCCGTTTTCCGCTTCAGCGGCGACAATGGGTAAGCCCGTGCGCGCGCCCGCAATTGCCTGTCCCCGCTTTGACCCCGGCCGCAGTCTGTGCGATTATCGTCCGGTAAAATTCATACGCGGCGCGATTATACGGCCGGCATGGGGAGAAGCGGGAGATGAGCGGTAAAAAGACTATCCGCATCGGCGGCGCCACCGGGTTCTGGGGCGATACCAGCCTGGGCGCGCAGCAGCTGGTGCGCAGCGGCAATGTCGATTATCTGGTATTTGATTATCTTGCCGAGATCACCATGTCGATTCTGGCCCGCGCCCGGGCGAAAAATCCCGAACAGGGCTATGCGCTGGATTTCGTCTCCGGCGTGTTGCGCGGCATCCTGCCCGAAGTGGCGCGCCAGGGCATCAGGATCATCTCCAACGCAGGCGGGGTTAATCCGGTTTCATGCGGCCGCGCGGCGCAGGCGCTGGTTGACGAGTTGGGCCTCAAACTGAAAGTGGCCGTGGTGACCGGCGATGATATTCTCGGCCGGGCGGACGCGATGCGCAAGGCCGGCGTAAGGGAAATGTTCAACGGCGCTGAAATGCCGCCGAAGCTGATGTCGATGAACGCCTATCTGGGCGCGCCTGGAATTGCAGCGGCGCTGGACAGGGGCGCTGACATCGTCATCACCGGGCGCTGTGTCGACAGCGCCGTGACCCTGGGCGCCTGCATGCATGAATTTGGCTGGAAGCTGGATGAATATGACCGGCTTTCCGCGGGCAGTCTGGCGGGTCATATCCTCGAATGCGGCGCGCAGGCAACGGGCGGCATCCACACCGACTGGCATCTGTCACTGGATTGGGACAATATCGGCTTTCCCATCGCCGAAGTGTCGCCCGATGGAAGTTTTGTGCTGTCCAAGCCGGATAATACCGGCGGGCTGGTCAGCTTCGGCACCGTCGCCGAACAGATGCTGTATGAAATCGGCGACCCGCAGGCCTATCTGCTGCCGGATGTCAGCTGCGATTTCTCCACCGTCACAATAGAGGAAACCGGCAAGGACAAAGTGCGCGTCAGCGGCGCCAAAGGCCTTCCGCCTACGGACAGTTATAAAACTTCCGCCACTTTTGAAGACGGATACCGTCTGGGCATGTATCACACCATCGGCGGAATTGACGCCGCCCTGAAAGCGGAAAAAACCGGCGAGGCGATTTTCAAACGGTGCAGCAGAATGTTCCGCGAAATGAACATGCCGGATTTCAGCGAAACCAGCATCGAAGTTGTGGGTGCGGAGGCCAGCTATGGCCCGCACAGCCGGGCGCGCGCGGCGCGCGAAGTGGTTCTGAAGCTGGCCGCCAAACATGAAAACCCGAAGGCGCTGGACATGCTGGTGCGCGAATCCACTTCCGCCGCCACCGCGATGTCGCCGGGAACCTGCGGCATGTCCGGCAACCGCCCGAAAACATCACCGGTGGTGCGGCTGTTTTCCTGCCTTACGCCCAAGCGCGAGATCCAGGTTGAAGTTCACATGGGCAATGAAACCATCCCGGTGGATGTGCCTGTTAAAGGCGGCTTCGACGCCAGATTGATATTGCGCCCGCACAGCATGGACGCGCCCGCGCCAATGGCGGAAATGGTTGAAGTGCCATTGGTGACACTGGCCTATGGCCGCAGCGGCGATAAGGGCAATCATTCCAATATCGGCGTCATTGCGCGCAAGCCGGAATATCTGCCCTATATCCGTGCGGCGCTGACGGAAAAAACCGTGGCGGATTATTTCGCGCATATTTTGCAGGGCAAGGTGCATCGCTATGAAGTGCCGGGGATATGTGCGCTGAATTTTCTGCTGGAGGACATTCTTGGCGGCGGCGGGGCCGCCAGCCTGCGCAACGATCCCCAGGGCAAGGCCTTTGCGCAGATGCTGCTGGATTATCCGGTAAGGGTGCCGCGCCTGATGGCGCAGGCCGAGGGGTTGCGCAGCGCTGCATGAGTGCAGCACGCCTGCCGCACGGGAAACGCATTATGATTAAACGGGCGGATGCGAAACTGACACCGCCTTTGCTTGCAGGCATGAAATCCCTTGCGGCGCTGGCTCTGGCGGCGCAGATGGCGGCGTGTGCGCCGCTCACCCAAAAAACCGGGCTCAATCGCATGCAGCCCGCTATTGAAGGCGGCGCCTATATTACGGCGGATGGCGTGCGTCTGCCGATGCGGGTTCACGCGGCCCCGGCGCCAAAAGCGGTGATTGTGGCCTTGCATGGCTTCAATGATTATAGCAGCGAATTTGATGCGGCCGCCGCCTGGTGGATGCGGCGCGCAATAACGACTTACGCCTATGATCAGCGTGGCTTTGGCGGCGCGCCGCATCGCGGTATCTGGCCGGGCGCGGGCGTGCTGGCGCAGGATGCCAGGCAGATGCTCCGGCTGGTGCGTCAGGCGCATCCCAAACAGAAGATTTTTCTGCTGGGCATGAGCATGGGGGGCGCCGTAGCGCTTGAACTGGCGGGGTCCGCCAGCCCTGGAGAGATGGATGGCCTCATTCTGGTGGCCCCCGCCGTGTGGGGCTGGTCGAGGCTTAATCCGGTCTATAGGGGGGTATTATGGCTTGCTGCCCATACCGTCCGGGGCAATAAAATGACGGGCGGCAACCTAGGCATTGTGCCGTCTGATAATATTGAAATGCTGCGGGCATTGAGCCGCGATCCGTTGATCATTCACGAGACCCGGACCGATGCGCTCTATGGCCTGGTGTCGCAAATGGAAACCGGTTTTCGTGCGGCAGAAAATGTCCGCGGCCCGGTATTACTGACTTATGGCGAACGCGATGAAATCATACCGGGAGAACCTGTTGCGGCGCTGGCCGCCGTCCTTGTGCAGCCCAAGCAGGCGATCTTCTATCCCAAGGGCTATCACATGTTACTGCGTGATTTGCAGGCGGAAAATGTCTGGCGTGACATTGCTGAATTTGTGGCCGCGCCGCAGGGCTGACGCGCTGTAAGCGGCTCGGTTAATCTCCTTTTAACAATTATGTAATAAACTGTGTAATTAGTATCCAGAAAGTTGCGTAATTGTTTGATACTGCCAACCCATGGCAGGGCGGACGGGAGACAATCACGGGCTTGAAATATGGCAGACGAATCGGCTGAAATGCACCCGGGTATCAGGGGAAGACTGGGCGCATGGCTTGCCGGCATAGGGGACGCTGCCAGCGACGCGCTGGCGGCCTACCGCGACAGGCTGGAGGCATATAAGACCAATTTTATTCATTGGTGGAACGGCGATATACCCAATATCCTGCCGCCATCGCGGCTTGTTGCTACTTCGTCCAAAACGCAAGTGATCGCGCCACGAAGCAGGAAACAGGAAATTTCTGCGCGCGCCATTGTCTCGCAGGCATTGTGGGGGCACGGCAATCTTACCCCTGGCACAGCCGAATTTATTACCGGACTTGCGGGCCGTCTGGGGCTAAACGCGGAAATGAGCATGCTTGATATCGGCGCCGGTCTGGGCGGGCCTTCACGCGCCATCAACCATGCCTATGGCATTTGGATCACCGCCTATGAAGCCATAGACGAGCATGTTGCCGCCGGCATGGAGCAATCGGTTATGCAGGGCATGGCAAAAAAAGTTCCGGTCCTCAAATTTGATCCTGAAGCGATCGAAATTCCCAAACACAAATTTGATTGTATTTTTTCCAAGGAAATGATGCATCACATAAAGGACAAGCAGCGGCTGATAAAGGAAATCCAAAGCGGGCTGAAACCGCAGGGCCAGTTTTTTATTATCAATTATGTGACCAACGATCCGGGCGGTCAGAATTCAGAGCTTTCCAAATGGAACCAGGCGGATGGGCAGACCAGCAATTTCTGGAGCAAAGAAAAATATGCCGCCGCATTTGCAGCGGCAGGTCTTGATCTGCGGGTTACAGAGGATCTGACCGAACAATATTGCACCATGATTGCCAATGGCTTTCGCGGCCTGAAACAGAACATGGAAAGCCTGATTGCGGAGGAAACGGATCCGGAAAGGCAGTCGGATTTACGCCGTGCGCTGGCGTTCGAATCCAATCGCTGGGCCGTGCGCGCCGAGGCGTTGCATGCAAAAGAAGTCTCCGTCGTCCGCTTTAGCGGCATGAACCCCAATAAATCGGAAATCCGCTAATAGCGGTCTGGCCTGCATGCGAAGAGGATGGTTATTTTCCTGGCAGGCGCACCTGCGCGGTGCCAAAAATGGATAATTCGCCGTCCTGATTCTCCGCCCGCTGTTCAATATCAATAATATTCTCGCCATTAATCTGACGCTTGCCGGTGACGGACCCGTTAATATACAGCACATCGCCGACCGGATTATGGCGGCGGATCTGCGCCCTGGCCTGCCGCAGAAAACCCGCATCGCCCATCCAGTTGGTCAGATGATGCGTCAGCCAGGAAAACCGTTCCGGCCCGTAATCATAGGCCTCCGGCGCGCCGACGGTGGCGGCGAACTCGCTTTCCCAATGCACACGTTCCGGGCAATCGGGAATGCCGAAACGGTTCTTGATGCCAAGTCCCGGATGTTTGTGAATTTGCCGCCAGTTCAGCTTGTTGGCGCGAATATAGAGCCCGCCCCAACCCTGCGCATAGGCGATAAAACCGGTCACCGTCATCGGCCCCTTGACGATGGTGGGAATTTTGTCACCCGCCTGCACATCTTCGAAATAGCGGGGGCGGCTGCCGCGCACTTCTTCCTGCGCGTAATGGCGGTAAATTTCCACCAGTTCCGCATCGCTGTAAACTTTGGGCGCCGCAGCCTTGACCGCGTCATATTTGGTGCCGCGTTCGCGCGCAATATCGCGGTCAGTGCGGAAACACCAGCTATCGGCCTCGCATAACAGTTCATCATGCTGATTGTAGAAATTCACATGATAGATTTGCTGAATGGCCATGCCGGAAAAGCGGGTTTCGTGGGGGATCAGATCCTTCAGCCAGGCTTCGGTGCGCAGCGCATCATTGCGGCGGATGGTTTTGTGCCAGGTGAAATCCGCCCCCGCCCACATGGCGTGCACCCCAGGCAGGCCGCCGACATAGCCTGAAATAATCCGGTCGCAGGCAAACAGAAAACTGGGCGGCGCAATAGTGCCCTTATACGGTGTCGTTGCCGCATAGTCCGGATCGCACCACAGCGGATTATCGTCACCGATGCCATGCGCATAATGACGGATATTGTCGCGGGTGGCTTCATGGCACCAGGGCTCCAGCGTGTCCTCGATACGCACGCCGATACGGCTGCGCAAATCTTCCAGCCCGCGCTCGGTGATGCCGGTAAATTGCCGCTCAATACCGTCCAGTTCGCTCTTGCTCATTTGCGCCCTCCATGCTGTGCTGCACAGCTATAACATAAACATTTGCATATTTATCCGATCCACAGCAAGTTAGTGAGCGGAATAATAATAACAGTCTGGCAGGGAGGTGCATCATGTCGATCAATACAGTTACGGGCACGGTTAAGGCAGAAGATCTGGGTTTTACACTTATCCATGAACATCTGTCTGCGGGCATGCCGGGATGGGAACTGGACCCCGATGATTTCAACCGCAAGGACGAAGTGGCCAGTGCGGTGGTCAAGCTTAAGGAAATCAGGGATCTGGGTGTCAAAAGCTTTGTTGATCCGTGCCCGATGGAACTGGGCCGCGATCCGGAGTTTGCCGCCGAATGCGCCGAAAAATCCGGCATGCAGGTAATTACCGCCACCGGCCTGTATAATGAGGCGCTGGGCATTCCGCAGCATTTCCGTCTGATGGATGCCGACACCATCGCTGAAATCTATACGCGCGAACTGACCGAAGGCATTGGCAAGACCGGTATCAAGGCCGGGATTATCAAGGTGGCGACCGGCGGCATACCCGGCATGACAGAAAGCAGCAACGCCATTAGCAAGGCGGAAATGCTGACCCTGCGCGCCGCCGCCAAAGCGTCAAAGGCCACTGGCGCGCCAATCCTGTGCCATAATAGCGAGGTCGAACCTTATGGCCGTCAGGTGCTGGATGTCATGGCCGAGGAAGGCGTCGATTTCAACAAGGTGCTGATCGGGCATGCCTGCGGTGTGGGCGATCTGAAATATTATTTCGACATTCTGGATCGCGGCGCCTGGCTCGGCTTTGACCGGTTTGGCCTGGAATCGATTGCGTCCGACAAATTGCGGCTGGCGGGCCTGATGGGGCTGCTGGCGGTCGGCTATGACCGCATCATGCTGTCGCACGACGCGGTGCATTGCCTGCGCGGGCGCGCGGGCGGCGGTTTCAGCGCCATGCTGAAGGGCAATCCGAAATGGAATTTCGCGCATATTTCGCGCAATATTCTGCCGCAGATGCGCGCGGCCGGCGTTTCGGAAGAAAAAATTACCGCGCTCACGACCAATAACCCTCGCAGCTATTTCAAGAAATAGGAAAACTCACATGGCCGGAAGACTCGAAGGAAAAGTGGTTCTCATTACGGGCGGCGCCAGCGGCATAGGCGCGGCGCATGCCCGCACATTCGCAGCCGAAGGCGCAAAAATTCTGATCGGAGACATTCAGGACCAGATGGGCCAGGAAGTGGCGGACGCCATCGGCATCACCAATAGCGGCGGCCAGGCGGCCTACACAAATCTGGATGTCACCAGCGAAAAAAGCTGGAACGACGCGGTCAAAAAAGCCGTCAATCTGTATGGCAAGCTGACCACGCTGATCAATAATGCGGGCATCGCCATTGTCGGCGGCGTCACCACGGAAAGCGAGGCAAGCTGGGATAAAACCATCGCCGTCAATCAGAAGGGCGTGTGGTATGGCATGAAAGCCGCGATCCCGGAAATGCTGAAGGCGGGCGGCGGCGCGATTGTCAATATTTCTTCCGTTTACGGAATTATTGGCAGCCCGGACATGCTGTCCTATCACGCCTCCAAGGGCGCGGTGCGGCTGATGTCAAAGGCGGCGGCGCTGGAATATGCCACCAAGGGTATCCGTATCAATTCGGTGCATCCCGGCATTATCGAAACCCCGATCCTGACCAAAACCTTTTCCGGCGGCGGCCCGGAAGTCGAGGCGCTGGTGAAGGGCATTCACGCCAAAACCCCGATGTCCCGCTTCGGGAAACCCGAAGAAATCGCCTATGGCTCCCTGTTCCTGTGCACGGACGAAGCGTCATTCATCACCGGCGCCGAACTGGTCATCGACGGCGGCTGGACCGCGCAATAATAAACCAACCCACACTTAACAGGGAGGACTGACATGACTGTAAATTCGGCAACCGGCGCGATCAAGCCGGAGGATTTGGGTTTTACCTTGGTGCATGAGCATCTTTCGGTCGGCTGGCCCGGCTGGGAACTGGATCCGCGCGATGTGGATCGCAAAAAAGAAATTTCCACTGCCGTGGAAAAGATGAAAGAGATCAAGGAGCTTGGCGTGCGCAGCATCGTCGATCCCTGCCCGATGGAACTGGGCCGCGATCCCGAATTTGCCGCCGAAGTATCGCAAAAATCCGGCGTCAATGTGATCGTGGCGACCGGGCTGTATAATGATGCGCTGGGCATTCCGCAGCATTTCCGTCTGATGGATATAGACGGCATTGCCGAAGTCTATACCCACGAAATTCAGGAAGGCATTGGCAGGACCGGAATCAAGGCAGGCATCATCAAGGTGGCGACCGGCGGCATTCCCGGCATCACCGCGCCGGGGCAGGGCGTTACCGCGGCAGAGCAGAAATGCCTGCGTGCTGCTGCGCGTGCGCATCGCAAAACCGGCGTGCCGATCCTGTGCCATAATGACGAAACCGAACCCTATGGCAGCAAGACGCTCGACATTTTTGCCGAAGAAGGCGTTGACTTCAACAAGGTGATGATCGGCCATGCCTGTGGCGTTGGCGATATGCGCTATTATTTCGAAATTCTGCAACGCGGCGCATGGCTGGGCTTTGACCGTTTCGGTATTGAGACGATCTGTTCCGACAAAATGCGGCTGGCATCGCTGATCGGCCTGCTCGGCGTTGGCTTTGACCGAATCATGATGTCGCATGACGCGCTGCATTGCTGGCGCGGGCGTGATACCGGGGTGCTGGCGGGCATGATGAAAGGATCGCCAAACTGGAATTTCGCGCATATTTCACGCAACATCCTCCCTGCCATGCGCAAGGCCGGTATTCCCGATGATCAGATTAAAACGCTGACCACCAATAATCCGCTAAACTATTTCAAGAAATAGGAGCCAGTCATGGCAGGAAGACTCGAAGGAAAAGTTGTTCTGATCAGCGGCGGCGCCAGCGGCATCGGCGAGGCGCATGCCCACGCCTTCGCAGCGGAGGGCGCGAAAGTGCTGATCGGCGACATTCAGGAAAAAATGGGCAAGGATGTGGCCGACGCGATTGGCATCACCAATAGCGGCGGCCAGGCGGCCTTCACCAATCTGGATGTGTCCAGCGAAGCAAGCTGGAATGACGCCGTTAAAAAGGCCGTCAATCTGTATGGCAAGCTGACCACGCTGGTCAACAATGCCGGCATCGGCATGATGGGCGGGGTCACCACGGAAAGCGAGGCCAGCTGGGACAAAACCATTGCCGTCAATCAGAAAGGCGTGTGGTATGGCATGAAAACCGCGATCCCGGAAATGCTGAAGGCGGGCGGCGGCGCGATTGTCAATATATCTTCCGTCTACGGAATTATTGGCAGCCCTGGCATGCTGTCCTATCACGCCTCCAAGGGCGCGGTGCGGCTGATGACCAAGGCTGCGGCGCTGGAATATGCCACCAAGGGCATCCGTATCAATTCGGTGCATCCCGGCATTATCGCCACTCCGCTGGCGAAAACCCTGCCCAAAGAAGCCATCGACGATATTTTTTCTAAAACTCCGATGGGACGTTTTGGCAAGCCGGTGGAAATCGCCAATGGATCGCTGTTCCTGTGTTCGGACGAAGCTTCGTTCATCACCGGCGCGGAACTGGTGATTGATGGCGGCTGGACCGCGCAATAAGCGCGGTCCCAATTTAAGACCGCGCAATAAGCGTGGTCCCAACTCAAGACCGCGCAATGAGCGCGGTCCTGCTTCCATGCCACGCAATAAAAAAAACCGGAAAACCGTGAAGGGTCTGTGCGATGGGACTGTATGAAAAATATTTTCTGCCGAAACTGATCAACTGCGCCTGCGGGGCTAAACCCATCATGCGTCAGCGCGCCAAAGTGGTGCCGCTGGCGCGTGGCCGGATTCTCGAAATCGGATCGGGTGCGGGGCATAATATTCCTTATTATGACCCGGCGCAGGTGGAAATGCTGTATGCGCTGGAGCCATCGGATGAAATGCGGGCCCTGGCGGCGGACCGTGTGGCCAAGGCGCTGTTCAAGGTGGAATTTATTGATCTTCCCGGTGAAAATATTCCACTGGAAGACAAAAGCGTCGATACGGTTGTGACGACATTTACGCTTTGCACCATTCCGGACGCGCTGACGGCGCTGCGCGGCATGTTGCGGGTGCTGCGGCCTGACGGGCAGCTGTTATTTTGCGAACATGGCATTGCGCCCGACGCCCCGGTTGCCAAATGGCAGAACCGGCTTAACCCGATCTGGAAGCCCATTGGCGGCGGCTGCAATATCAACCGCGCCATCCCCAGGCTGATTGAAAGCGCCGGGTTCCAGATCAATGATGTGCAGAGCATGTATCTGCCCGGCACCCCGCGTATTATGGGCTATAATTACTGGGGTTCCGCGCGGCGTTAACTTATTGTTATTCACGCTATGGTTTTATAAAAATCAAATTACAACCAAGCATGGGGATGTTCTGGGCGTAAGGCGCTGTCATGACGGTGAATTTTAGCGCGGCGGACACTGGGCTGAACCGGCTTGCCGTTTTAGTTGTCGATGATCACACCAATATGCGCAAGATTGTGAATACAATCCTGCATTCGCTCGGTATTCAATATGTCTATGAGGCCAGTGACGGGGCAGAAGGCTTCGAGGCCATGCGCGCCTATAATCCGGACATCATTATCGTTGACTGGGAAATGCCGGGCATTGACGGCATAGAGTTCACAGAGCATGTACGCAAAGCCAGTGACAGCCCCAATCCGTATGTGCCTATCATCTTTCTGACCAGCTATTCCGGCCGCAACCGTGTCTACCGCGCCCGCGATGCAGGTGTAACCGAATTTCTGGCCAAGCCCGTGTCCGCAAACGCCATTTATCTGCGGCTGATGTCGATAATAAACAGGCCCCGGCCATTTGTCCGGGTAAAGAGCTATTTCGGACCCTGCCGCAGACGCCGGGTTCTAAAAGATTATAGCGGGCGCGAAAGGCGGGTGGCCAGGGAAATGGAAACTGCCTGAGCAGTTTCAAGGGCGTTTTGATTACTCCTGACTCTCTCAGTGTCATTGCCCGGCTTGTCCGGGCAATCCAGGACCACAGGCCCAGACCTCTGAGTATGGCATGGATTACCCGGACAAGCCGGGTAATGACAATAAGGAGATCAAAACGATTTGACCCAATCGCATTATGATCAACAAAGCGGTATAAAAGCTTCTGTTTCAATTTGATACCGGTTTGATCTAGTGTGCTGCCACTGTTATTGCAATCTTTCATGACGGCTGAACTATGCGCAAGGAACACCGGCCATATTTATTGAAACGGATGGCGGCCATTTTATCAGATGCCTGGGCGCGGCATTTTTTGCTTCCGTCATTTGACCGTATCGGCGCCGGTCATAAAATTCTCAGCCCGTGGAGCGTAAGCATTTTCGGGGAACCCATCACCGCGGGGAAAAACCTGCATCTGCTGTCGGCGTTTTTTGCGCCGGTGCAGCTTTGCGTATGGAGCGGCGAAGACGGTAAAGGCGAAATCAGCATCGGCGATCACTGTCTGATATGCCCGGGAGTGCGCCTGTCATCGGCCAGCCGTATCAGCATTGGCGATAATTGCATGTTCGCCTATGGGGTTTATCTGACGGATGCGGACTGGCATGATATTTACGACCGGACCAAATCCATCGGCGCGAGCCGTCCCATAACTGTCGGAAATAATGTGTGGTTCGGGGATAATGCCTTTGTCGCCAAGGGTGTAACCATCGGTGAGAACGCCATCATCGGCGCCAGGGCCGTTGTGGTTCATGACGTGCCGGCCAATTGTGTGGTGGCGGGCAACCCGGCCAAAGTGGTGAAACAGCTTGATCCGGAACGTGAAATCAAAATTCGCGCCAGCCTGTTTCATCTGCCGCCGGATGAATTCATCCGATGGGAGGCGTCAATGGATAGATATATGACGCGCAATAATAGCTGGCTGGGCTGGTTGCGCGCCAGCCTGTTCCCGAAAATTGGCGATTGATGGAATCCGGTCAGATGCAGCGCGCGGGCGCAGATGAAAAAATAATAATTATCGGGGCAGGGATTACCGGGCTGGCGCTTGCGCTGGCGATGGGCGTCAAAGGCTGGCATGTCCGCCTGCTTGAACGCGATGCGCCGCCGCCGGAAGGCGGTCCCGAAGATGCGTTTTTGAATTGGGCGCGGCGCGGCGCCGCCCAGATACGCCACAGCCATGTTTTTCTGTCGCGCCTTACCAATCTGATGCGTGATCATTATCCGGCTTTGCTTGACGAAATGAAACTGGCCGGATGCCGCATTCTTGAATTCAGGGATGGCCTGCCATCAAGCCTGCTGTCCGCCTATGTTCCGGAACCGCAGGACGCCGATCTCAGTTTTGTCTCCAGCCGGAGGGTTACGCTGGAACTGGTGCTGCGCCGTCACGTGGCGGCCATGCCCAATGTCGCAATCATGCCGTCGCACAGGGCAACAGGATTTCTTTTGGACACACAGGCAAGCACAGTTTGCGTTAAAGGTGTCGAGGTTGAAACGCCAGACGGTGTCAGTCAGCTATATGCGGATCTGACAATAGATGCATCCGGCCGCGGCTCGCGCAGCCGCGCCTGGCTGGAAAAAGCAGGCATTGCGGTTGCCGAGGAAACGGCGCCTGCCGGCATAATCTATTTTACCCGGCATTACCGGCTGCGCCCCGGCATGCAGGAACCGCCGCGCAACATTCATCCAACTGTTGGCGATCTGGATTATATTAAATATGGCGTCTTCCGCGCCGACAATGGATGGTTTTCGCTGACGCTTGCGGCGCCGGAAATTGAGGCGGAACTGTGTGACGCAATCCGCGATGCTGAAATTTTTGACCGGATCTGTGCATTGCTTCCGGGTGTGGCGCCCTGGACGGATCAGGACAGATCGCAACCCATGTCGCCCGTCTTCGTCATGGGTGGTCTGCGCAGCCATTGGCGGCATTTTTGCGTGCAGGGCGATCCCGTGGCGTTAAATTTATTTGTCATTGGCGATGCGGCGGTTTGCAGCAATCCGCTCTATGGCCGGGGCTGTTCAGCGGGGTTTTTGCAGGCGCATTTGCTGGCGGAGATCTGCTCCGGCAGCGCCAATGCCTTTGAAAGGGCGATGCTGCTTGATATGATGCTGCGCCGTGAAATCCGGCCCTATTATGATCTGATGGTTAAACAGGACCTGCAATCCATCCGCCGTGCCGATGCGCTGCGTAACGGGGAATATAAGCCCAGCCTGCGCGCCCGGCTGACCCGGAAATTTTTCGAGGAGGGGATACGGCCTGCCTCGCGCGGGGATATCAAGGTCATGCGGGCGCTGATGCGCGGTTTTCACATGCTTGAAAATCCCAATTTCGCCTTGCAGGATCCGGATATTCTTCTGCGTATCACGCGCTATCTGCTGCGCGGGCGGCGGCGAAATGCCGGTCTGCTTGGCCCGCCGCTGGGCCCTGAACGCGCTGCCATGCTGGCGCTTTTGGATATTCATCCACGCGCTGCCTGACAATAAAGTATGATGGCAATTAAAAGCTTTATGGGGAAAGCTTTCTGGAACCGGAAACTGCGTCATTACCTGCTGGAAGAAACGGCGCTTCGCATGATGAAAGGATAGAAGCCATGAGCGATACGCAAAGCCTGCTGTTCGCCAATGATTTTTTCTATCGCTGCTTTGCTGCGCGCGATATGAAGGGGTTGGAAGAAATATGGGCCAATTCGCCTTCCATCAGTTGTACCCATCCAGGATGGAACCCGGTGATTGGCCGGATTGCCGTGCTGGAAAGTTTCCGTTCTATTTTTTTGGGGCCGCGTCCGCCCGATCTGCGCTGTGTGGCGCCGCAGGGGGTCATTCTGGGGGATAGCGGCTATGTGCTGTGTCATGAGGCGCTGGAGGGCGGGTATCTGGTCGCCACCAATGTCTTTATTCGCGAGGGGCGGTTATGGCGGCTGCATCACCATCAGGCGGGGCCAGGTGGAAATCCGCCGGAAACTGCTGATATTCCACCGGCAACCATGAATTAACAGCCTCCGGCGCAATCCCGGACTTGATTTTGTATCGAATATGAACAATTTTGTTCATTTTTAGGATAGACGATGAATATTGACCCCCTTACGCCCGGTATGCGCCAGCAGGCGCTTGGCGCCCATTTGCCGCATCGCGACAGGCCTTTGCGCATCCTGCTGCCCAGTTACCGCAGCGATCCGTATACAGGGGGGCAGGGGGTCTATATGCGCCATTTCAGCCGGGCCCTGGTTGATCTGGGCCATAAGGTTGACGTGATTTCGGGCCCGCCCTATCCGCATCTGGATCCGCGCGTCGGCCTGATCAAATTGCCATCGCTGGATTTATACGCCCAAGCCAGACCCTTGCTGGGCTTGCCAAAGGAGCGTTGGAAAAATCCTGTGGACTGGATTGAATATATTATTCACACCTCCGGCGGCTTTCCCGAAATCTACACTTTTGGCCGCAGGCTGGCGGATTATATGAAGGACCGGGTGCATGAATATGACCTGGTGCATGATAATCAAACCATCTGTCCGGGGCTGCTGGATTTGCAGCGCATGGGCCTTCCTGTCGTCAGCATCATTCATCATCCGATTACCATGGATCGCAAGCTGGCCATCGCGGCGCAGACAAATCTATTTTACAAATTTCTGTCATGGCGGTGGCACCGGTTTGTCAATATGCAGATTCGTGTCGCCCGGCAATTGCCCAACATCATTGCCGTGTCCAGATCCACGCATCGCGATCTGATGGCGCAGTTCGGCGTAAAGCCCGAACAGATGGAAATTATTTTCGAAGGCATTGATTGCGAAACATTCCGCCCGATGCCGGAAATAACCCGCCTTCCCAACCGTCTGATGGCGACCGCCAGCGCGGATGTGGCGCTGAAAGGGCTGGTCTATCTGGTGCAGGCCTACGCCATTCTGCTGAAGCAATTTCCGGATCTGGAACTGGTAGTGGTGGGAAAATTGCGCAGCGGGCCAACCGAAAGGCTGCTTGATAAATTGGGCATTAAATCGAAGGTGCGCTTTGTATCAGGCGTAACGGATGATGAAATCCGCAGGCTTTACGCCGAAACAACCGTGGCGGTCAGCCCATCGCTCTATGAAGGGTTTGGGTTTCCGGCGGGCGAGGCCATGGCTTGCGGGGTGCCGCTGGTCGCAACGACGGGCGGCGCGCTGCCAGAAGTTGTCGGCGATGCGGGCGTCATTGTGCCGGCGGGTGATGCAAATGCGCTGGCGGACGCCATTGCCGGGCTGCTGCGTGACCCCGCGCGGCGCGAAATGCTGGGTCCGCTTGGCCGCGAACGCATTGTACGCGAATTCAGCTGGCCGCTATGCGCGCAAAATCTGACGGAATATTATTACAGAATGCTGGACCGCCATGCGCACAATCGAAATTGAGCGGCTGGATATTTCCGACGGCGACACCGTGCTGGATCTGGGATGCGGTGAGGGGCGGCATCTGCATGCGCTATATTACGCCAAACGCCTGCATGCGGTGGGTATTGATCTCGGTTATGCGGACATGCTCAAGGCAAGGCAGGCGCTGGAGCAGTATCCCGATCTGGAATCCAATCCGCAACGCATATGCAGTTTAGCCCAGGCGAGCGCGCTTGCATTGCCGTTTCCGGATGGCTGTTTTGATGTGGTGCTGTGTTCGGAAGTGCTCGAACATATTCCCGATTATCAAAGCGCGCTGGACGAGGTGCGGCGCGTGCTGAAACCAGGCGGCACGCTGGCGGTCAGCGTGCCGCGCACCTGGCCTGAATGGATATGCTGGCAGCTCAGCCCCGGCGGCTATGCAAACTCTCCGGGCGGCCATATCCGCATTTTCCGCTCCGGTGTTTTGCGCCGGGATATTGAACGCCGTGGCATGCGGTTTACACGCCGGCATTGGGCGCATGGGCTGCATTCGCCATACTGGTGGCTGCAATGCGCGCTGTGGGACCGCAAAGAAACATCCCGCCTGGTGCGGCTGTACAGGCGTTTTCTGGAATGGGACATTCTTCAGCGGCCCGTATTAACCCGCCTGCTCGATAAATTGACCAGCCCGGTCATGGGAAAAAGTGTCGTGATGTATTTCGCCAGGGTCAAATAGGAAACGCTATTATGGAAAAATTATATCTGGCCAGGGGGCAGTTTCCGCCTAATTTCTTTGATGGCACCGCGTCGCGGATTTTGAGCCTGCAACGCGCCGATGGGGCGATACCCTGGTTTGACGGCGGTGTGGTGGACCCCTGGAATCATGTTGAAGCGGCTATGGGGCTCAGTATTCTGGGGCATTGGGACGAAGCCATCAGGGCCTATGACTGGCTGATTGATAATCAGTTGGCGGATGGTTCCTGGTGGGGTGAGCTTGGCGCGTCTGTTCCCATTGATCTGGTCAAGGCCACCTTTGACGGCGACGCCCCTGCTGGCGAACCGCCGGTGCGCGACAGCAATTTTTGCGCCTATATCGCAGTGGGCGTATGGCATCATTTTCTGGTCAGTAAAGACCGCGTTTTCTTGGCGCGCATGTGGCCCGCCGTTTCGCAGGCGATGGCGTTTGTGCTGTCGCTGCAATCGGAACATGGCGAAATCCGCTGGGCGGCATGGGACAGCCGCGAAGCGGATGATGCGCTGACCACCGGCTGTTCCTCCATCTATAAAAGTCTTGAATGCGCTATTTATATCGCGCGCGAATTGCACGAACCATTCCACGAATGGGCGGCGGCGCGGGCGCGGCTGGGCGATGCGTTGCGTCATAAGCCGCATCGCTTCGACCGCACCTGGGAATCCAAGGAGCGCTATTCGATGGACTGGTATTATCCGGTGCTTTCGGGCGCGCTGCGCGGGGATGCGGCATTGTCGCGGCTTTCAGGCAAGTGGAATATTTTTGTCGAAAGCGGGCATGGCTGCCGCTGCGTTTCCGACGAGCCCTGGATAACTGTTGCCGAAACATGCGAACTGGTGCTGGCGCTGCTGACTACGGGGCAGCCGGTGCGGGCAATGGAACTGTTCAGCTGGGTGCACAAATACCGCCATGACAGCGGCGCCTACTGGATGGGATACCAGATTGCGGAAAATGTTCCGTGGCCGGAGGAAATGCCGGCCTGGACAGCGGGAGCAGTGCTGCTGGCGGCTGACGCATTATGCGGCGTAACGCCCGCATCGCGGCTGTTTCTTGATGTGCTAGACGAGAATGCGGCGCAGCAGGCCAAGCGATTTTACCATCGCTAATTCCTCGAACATCCCGGACGCAAGCGCCAGTTTGTAAATTTCGTATGGCGCCTGGCCGCCATCTTCCGGATCGGGGAATATATCGTGAATGGCCAGGATGCCGCCCTGCATGACATGCGGGCTGAAGCCGCGATAATCCGCCAGCGCCATATCCAGCGCGTGGCCGCCATCAATGAACAGCATGGACAGCGGCATATTCCAATGGCGCGCCGCCAGCCGTGATTTGGTGACAATCGCGACCACGGTGTCTTCCAGTTGCGCGCGCCGCAATGTGTCGCGGAAAAACGGCATCGTATCCATTGCGCCGGCGCGCGTGTCCCAGGTATCCGGGTCGTGATGTTCCCAGCCGGGCTGGTTTTCCTCTGAACCGCGATGATGGTCGAGCGCAAACAGCAATGCGCCGCGCGCCTTGCACGCGGCGCCCAGATAGACGGTGGATTTACCGCAGTAAGACCCGATTTCCATCACCGGCCCAAGATGCGAAATATCAAGCGCCGCTTGCAGCAGTGCAGCGCCTTCCTGGGGGTCCATGAAGCCCTTTACAGTGGTAATGTCGATGGGCAGTGTCAGCACCATCAGCCGCCTCCGTAAACCGGTATTTGCACAATGCGCCGTTCGATATCGGCCAGTAATTCCAGATAAAGCGCGCTTTCAACGTCGCCGAAACGCCGTTCAAATTCCTGTTGCGTCAAATTGTCCGGCAGGCCGTTAATGTCAGGAAAAAATTCATCTTCGTTTTTCACCCTGGACAATTTTTGCTGAATGCGAAGGGCGATTTTAATATCGGAAGCCTGTTCAGCCAGCACAACCCCGGCACGGTCACCGGCAATGTCGGAAAAGCTGAAACCGCTGCCGCCGCGCAAGGTGTCGGCGATTTCCTTGAATTCGCCGATGGCGTTGGCAACCCCGACACCTGCGGCAATTTGCAGGCCTGCGGATGTCAGATAGTGCTGCACCAGATCGTGGCGGCGCTTCACGGTAACATTATGGCTGCCCAGCCTTGAGCCGCCAAAATAATTCTGCCCGGTTGCAGCGACCATTTTTTTCATTCTTGAATCGCCAAAATAAATCGCCAGCGCCATGATCGCCGCCTGATTTTCGGTTACGGCCTGCGCCCCGGCTGAACCGCTGCGGCTGACCGCCAGTTCGAATACCGGGCGAATATATTGCGTAAGTGAAACATATCCTCCCCGCACCTCCGCCGCCACCTCCTGCAAACGGGAAAAATAAATCTGAACAATTTCAGGATCGGCGATGCGCAATTGTTCATTGTCTTTTATTCTGTCAAACAGGCTGTTCAGTCTTTGAGACAGTTTATCCGAACGATCCTGACCGGGCGCCACGGTCAAAAACATTTTATCATCCGCGAAGCGCACCTTGCTGATGATGCTGGTCAGCGTATCGCCGCTTCCCGGGCCCAATATCAGATCAAGACCCCAGCTTAGCGCGGGCACCAGATACTGGGCGGAAAAAACATTATCCCCGAATGAGACATATTCAAGAATGACCCCCTGGTCCGAAGGCATAATGCCAAAGCCGAGATTCAGATAGCGGCCAGCCGGATTGGCGGGCAGGGCTATGGTCAGCCTTGCATCCAGACCTTCCGCATTGATTTGCGCATCGGCGCGGGCCGTTGGCAGGCCGCGAACAGCGAAAGCAATAATGCTTTCCAGATCCTGCCCGGTAATGGGTAATTCCGCCATGCCTTCGCTGGATAAGGCGTTGGAGCGGTATTTGTTCACCAGCATTTTTACGCGCTCGGCATTCTCGGTATTGGCCATTGCGGCGCGCTTGACCACCGCCGGATTATCCTGCAGGGCGGAAAAAAACAGCAATCCCAGGCCCAGCGGCGGGATTGCGATCAGCAGCAATAATAAAATTAATATGCGTTTCATTGATCTTTTTTCCCGGGACCAGGCTCAATTATACTATTGAGGAATTTCTTTACAGGATTTTCCTCCTTTTCTGCGGGAATAACGGACGGCGCCGGCTGTGGGGCCGCTTGCGGGGCATCGGGAGGCGGCGCAGGTTCCGCCACTGCGGATTCCGCCGGTGCGCTTCTGTTGCTGATCACCCTTTGCAGGCTTTTCGATAACAGCCCCTGCGTGAAGTGGTTTTCCAGCCGGTCGGTGCGGACCGAAAATTGCGGCGCATTCAGCGGGCCGATATAGGCAAGGCCCAGTGGCGGCGCCTGCATATGGGCATTCAACGTCAGGCTGGATTCCGCATTCAGCCAGTAGCGCGGCAGATCAATAGTTGCGTTTAAACCTCCGGTCACCGTGTCTATTGTGAGCACGGCTTGCATGCTCTGCGCTACGCCATTGCTGATGGTAAAGGGCATATGGATGCGCTGATAGGGGGTTTTGCCCGCATGCAGCACGCTCTGGGCCATGCCTGCAAAATCAGCAGCGCGTTCCAGACTTTCCAGCCGCGCGCCAAAGGCGGGCAGATCCAGGCCCTGAATAAACCCATTGCTTGCGGTGATCTGGCCTTGCCCCTCAAGACTGGAGGCGATGGCAAAACTGGTGATGCCAGCCCCCTTCACCTCGCCGGAAAAATCAAGCTGGCCGGCAATTGCCGGATCGCCGGTAAGTGTCATGACCACCGGGGCCAGATCCACACCGCGCAATTGCCATGCGGCGTGAAATTGCGGCGCGGCCGGGGCGCGATCCAGCGTGGCTTTGAACTGTGTCTGGCCGCCTAACAGCGTGCCTGTAAACTGTTGCAGTTCAATTTTGGCGGCGTCTGCGGAAAACAGGGCGGATGGTTTAAGGATATCGAACCCGCGCCAGGCAAATCTGACGGCGTCCATCTTCAGCGCCACGTCAAACTTGTCCAGCCAGGCGAAATCAAACGGGATGCCCGACCAGGGCACTTGCTGGTTTTTGGAAATGCGCGTCCCCGTGCCGGTTTCTTCCGCGCCGGAGAAATTTTCCAGCAGAATTTCGCCCGCCGATATTTCCGCCTTAAGCGCAGGCCTGTCTGCGCCATACAGCCATTGCGCCGCGCCATGCAGGGGAACCGTTCCGATGGCGCCGGCCAATGGCGACAGGCTGATTTCACTGGCGGTTCCGGTAATGTCCGCAGTCAGATTTATGCCTGCGTCCTCTTCCGCGGGGGCCGGGGCAAGCACCCAGCCGGCATGAGCGGCGAATTTTTTCAGGCTGGGATTGGTAAGGGATACCTGCCCCTTGATGGCCACCGGTTGGCCTGTTGCAGCGGCGATGCCTGGCGCAATTCCTGCCGCGGTGCCGTTCAGCAGAATTCTGGTTTCCCCGAATTGAAGCGTGCTTTGCGCTTCCAGCGCGGCATTGGCAAGCAGCAGTCTGGTGTCGATCAGGGATTTACCCAATTGCGCTCCCGGCAGCGGCAGGGAAAAGTCCAGCGTATTCGCAAGCCCGTCCAGATTATTTGACGCAATCCGGATATTCAGCTCTCCCTCCGGCTGTGACAGAAAATTACTGTAAATGCCGCTGAGGCTGATCGCAGAACCGGCTATATCCGTTATGCTGAAATTATTGACGGCGAGCGTGCCGCCGATCAGCGCCCCCTCGGTTTTTACGCCGGTAACGGGAATACCGCGATAGACAAGCTGATCAACGGATAGTTTGAAATTGCTGTCATAGGATTGCGTCAATTGCCGCGCCGCCGTCCAGCGCGCGGACATGTCCGGTCCGGATTGATCCGTACCCGGCGCAGTTGCCTGCGTTCCGGGCGGCATAGGCAGATAATTATCCGCATTCAGCTGATCAATGTGAATATTCATGCCAAGCGCCGGCCGGTCGCGCAGCGCCAGCGCCAGACTGGCTGTTATCCTGGAAGAATCTATTTCAGCGTCAATCTTCTGCATGTCCAGCTGCGAAGGCGAAAATTCAACAAGCCCCGTCAATGTGGCGCGATTCAGGCTGCGCTCCGGCAAATCCGGCAGGCTGATGTCAAGCCAGCCCAGCAGGGCGCGCAAATTCTGGGCGTTCACATCAAGCCTGCCGGAAAATCCGGGCTGTCCATCCGGCGCCGTCAGCGTGCCGGACAATTTTGTTGCAGTATTGCCCGGCAGACTGGCGCTGGCCTCTTCTATGGCCACTGCGCCGCCGGACAGTGTGGCGGTCATGGTCACATCGCGGATATGACTGCCATTTAATTTTACCGCCTTCGCGTTCAGGCGTATCACGCCCTGCAAATCCTGTGGAATTTCGAGCCCGCCAGAATATTCAGCAGCAGGCGCGCCCGTATCCGTTAACGGGATTTTGGCGGTTGCGGGCAGCGTGTCCAGATCAAGGCTGGATGCGGATGCAATGATTTCGAAAAACGGTGCGTCACTGGTATCCCGGGACAGGCTGCCGGTTATGGTATTTTCCCCGATAGCCAGTTTCAATTTATCGAGCATGATGTGGCTGGGTGCGAGCGAAATGCCGCCATCCAGCCTGTAGGGCAGACGCAGGAAATCGGGCCGCGCCCGCGCAAATGCGGCTATACCAAAACGCGCCATCGCCGCCGTCAGCGCCGTCAGATCAGCGCCCGCACTATGAAAATTTCCGGTGAGGTGCTGCTGCGCGGACAGTTTGCCGGAAAAATTCAGAGCAGTATCCCCGTCCAGCTGCGCCTTGACCTCAAGGGCGGTCTGCCGGTCTGTTTTAATCTCGCCCAGCGTGGCGTCAAAGCGAACGGGAACTTCCTGAAGCGTCACAGATCCAGCGGCGGCGAAGGGCCCGCGCAGCGAACCGGCCGTAAGCCGGGTGTTGATATCATCCAGCCGCAACTTGCCGCCGGTCATTTGATTGCTGTAATGCAGACTGCCATGTTCAATCACGATCTGATCAAAGCGGATGTCGGGATTGCCGGACGCCACAGCACCATCCTGCCAGGGCCAGCTTGCCTGGCCATCCGGCAGCGTCTCCAGCTTCAACACCGGCTTGATAAGGCGAATATTCGCCACTTCGAACTTTCCGGAGAAAAGCGGCAGCACGCTAAGATGCGTTTCCAGCCGCGCCAGATCCAGCAGCACAGCGTCCTGTGCGCCTGCGATACTGGCAAGCGTCACCTCCGATAGCGACAATTCCGGACGCGGTAACAGTCTGAACCCGATCGCACCATTAATTTTGACCTGGCGGCCAAACAGCGCACTGGCCTGGGTTTCAATTTCACTTTTGTAGCTGTTCCAGTCAATATAGCCTGGAACGATCAATGCCAGCCCGGCCAGGACGGTAATGAGTATAGAGAACCCTGCCGCCAGCCTGGTAAAACGGGCTGCGGGACGTTTGAATTTGCGTGATGGCCGCATGTGCCGAATCTGTTCCTTGTGCTATACTCGGACTTTATCGCAACGTAGATAATGTCGCTATGACCGAGATCGTCAATCTTAATAAAGCGCGCAAACAGCGGGCCAAGCGGGCGGGGCTGAAAAAAGCCGCCGAGAATAACGTAAAATTCGGGATGCCCCGGCGCGAACGCGCTCTGGCACGTGATGCAAATGAAAAACAGGGCCGCAAATTTGACGGGCTGCGCCTGCCATCCGATCCGGATCAGGGGGATTAGACTGCATGTCCGGCACGGATGAAAACATGCCACAACAGTGCGGGCCTTTATCCGGGATCAGGGTGCTTGATCTGTCACGGGTTCTGGCAGGGCCTTATTGCACGATGAACCTGCTTGATCTTGGTGCGGCGGTAACCAAGGTGGAAACACCTTCAGGCGGCGATGATGCGCGCGCCTTTGGCCCCTTCATTGGCGATCGTTCCGCCTATTTTATGTCGCTGAACCGTGGCAAGCGCTCGATTGCGCTGGATCTGAAAGCGCCTGCGGACAGGGAGATTTTTGAACGGCTGCTGGCGCAGGCGGATATTCTGGTGGAAAATTTCCGCGCCGGCGCCATGGAAAAGCTTGGCTATGGGTGGGAGGCGCTGCATGCGCGCTTTCCGCATCTGATCTATGCGGCAACCAGCGGTTTTGGCCATAGCGGCCCCTATTCGGATCGTCCGGCCTATGACATGGTGGTGCAGGGCATGGGCGGGATTATGAGCCTGACCGGCCATCCGGGAGGGCCGCCTACGCGCGTCGGAAGTTCGATTGGCGATATTACCGCCGGGCTGTTTACATCCATTGGAATCCTGGCGGCGCTGCATCATCGCACGATCAGCGGCAAGGGTCTCAAGGTCGATGTCGCCATGCTGGACTGCCAGCTGGCCATTCTGGAAAACGCTATCGTGCGCTATTTCACGACGGGAGAAATTCCGGGGCCGCTTGGCGCGCGCCATCCCTCGATTACGCCTTTTGAAGCCTATGCGGCGCAGGATGGCCATGTGATCATTGCAGCGGGAAATGACAAGCTGTTTCATCTGGCGCTGGATGCTTTGGGGTTGCAGGCATTGCAGGATGACCAGCGCTTTGTCAGCGGACCGCTGCGCAACCAGAATGTCGAGGCCCTGAAACAGTGTTTTGAAGCGGCGCTGGCAAAGGACAGTGTGGCGCACTGGCTTCACCGGCTGCATGAACGCGGCGTCCCTGCCGGACCCATCAATAATGTCGCGCAGATACTTGCCGACCCGCAGATCAAGGCGCGCAATATGGTCGTCACCGCGCAGGATCGTTTGGCGGGCACATTGCATATGGCCGGGAACCCTATCAAGCTGTCGGCTTTTGCCGATCCGCTGACCAGGGGCGCGCCGCCGGAACTGGATGGCAATCGCGCGGAAATATTGCAGGAGATTGAGGGCGCAGCACTGCACCTGTCGCGCCTGAAGCAAACCGCGCGTCAGGAAATTGAAACTTATCTTCTGGCGCGCTTTGGCACGCCGCATCTGCCGGGCCCTGCCGGTCTGGTGGATGCAAGCGGGCTTGCCGGGTTCGCTGCCCGGCGCGCAGGCGGCCTGGCGGGGCTGGCCAGTTTTCTGATCACGGGGGATCAGTGTCATCTTGTCTGTCTGGACAGCGCGCATCCCGGACAGGGGCACGGCGATGCACTGTTGCAGGCCGTGATCGCGCTCGCCCGTTCGGAAGGCTGCCGCAGCGTAACCGTGCAGATCGCCAACAATAATTTGCGCGCCATCGGCTTTTTGCAAAAACGCGGATTTGCCATAACAGAGGTGCAGCGCGGGGCGTTGCAGCGGCTTTACGCCGCGCTGCCGGGGGTCACACTGCCGGGCGATCCCGGCATAGCGGCGCGCGATTTGCTTTATCTTGAGCTTGCGCCTTGAAGCGGGACGTCCTGCATAGGGCTGTTTTTTCCGCATGTCTGTTTCTGACGCCGGGGGCGAATGCGGAACCGTCTTTTTCCCGCATAGAATTGCTTGGTGCGGCTTCGGCCGTGGGCGGGGGAGAGCCTCTGCTGCTGGGTGTCCGTATTGAACCTCAGCCCGGCTGGAAAACCTATTGGCGGGCGCCGGGTGAAAGCGGCCTGCCGCCGGTATTTTTATTTCAGACGCATGAAAATGCCGCGCTGCCTGAAATCAAATGGCCTGTGCCAAAACGGCAGAATTTGCAGGGGCAGGAATCCTACGGCTATGACGGGCCGGTGACATTTCCGTTTTTCGTGCAGCCACTGGACACCGCCAAACCGGTCAATCTGGCGCTTCGGGTGGACTATGCCGTGTGCCGGGACATATGTGTGCCGGAGCAGGCTGATCTGACGCTGCACATACCGCCTGGCCCGGCAAAGGCCAGCGGGAATCTGGCGGCGCTGCAGGCCGCCCTCGACACGGTTCCTGTGCCGCAGCATGACGCCAGTCCGGCCCGGATCATCGCTTCCTATATCACGCAAACAAACCAGACCGCCGCGTTGCACATTGACGCAGAAGCCGATGCCGGGTTCGTTTCACCCGATCTGTTTGTGGACGGGGTTGCCGACCTGATATTCTCGGCCCCGGAAATAAGCTATATGGATGGCCGCCGCCGTGCGCATTTCAGGCTGACGGTGGTCTTTCTGGATAAAGAGGCGCATCCGGCAGGCCAGACAGCCACCCTCACGCTGGTTGACAGGGAATTTGCGATTGAAACGCAAGTGAAACTGGCGAAACAGGCCGGAACAGAGTAGTCTGGCGGAGAAAAATTACAGCGTTCACCAAGGGAGACTGAAGATGACGATCAATGTTGGAGACAAGATACCTGAATCCACCCTGATGCATATGACAGAAAAGGGCCCCGCACCCATCACAACCGCAGAACTGTTTGGCGGCAAGAAAGTGGTATTGTTTGCCGTGCCGGGCGCTTTTACCCCGACCTGCTCCAATCAGCATCTGCCGGGTTTCATTGAAAAAGCAGGCGCTATAAAGGCTAAAGGGGTTGATACGATTGCCTGCCTGTCGGTTAATGACGCCTTCGTCATGGGGGCCTGGGGCAAGGATCGCAATGCCGGCGACAAGGTTCTCATGCTGGCCGATGGCAGCGGGACGTTCAGCAAGGCGCTGGGGCTGGATCTGGACCTCTCCAAAATGGGCCTTGGCCTGCGTTCAAAGCGCTATTCCATGCTGGTTGTGGATGGCGTTGTCAAACAGCTCAATATTGAGGATGCGCCCTCCGGCGCCGTCAAAAGCGGCGCGGACACGATGTTAACGCAGCTTTAAGAGATCTGCCCCCGGTCAGGGTTTTACCGCTAACCGGGGGCTTATTCAGCATTTGCTAATTTTATTCGTTCATCATGCCTGCCTTATCAGATATTGAAGGCAGCGACGGTGTCGATCCCATTAGCTAATATTCTACAGGCCAGCTCGGCGGTTTCGTTTCGTGTGCTTGATATTTCGCGCGAACTGAAACCAGAAGAACGCATGTTTCAAAGCGAAGAGCTGAATCAGACAATCATCTTCAAGCAGCCCTGCTTCGCGCTTGACAAGGCCTTGAAGGGGCAAAGGGACATGCAGTTCCGTCCTGTCCCGCCGCAGAACAAGGGCGGCAATCGCCCTATCCAGACCGCCATTTATGTTCCCAAGGTCTTCGAAGAGCCGGATCTCGGCGGCCACGCCATTTTCATGGGGCAGCCAAAATATGCCGAGCTCATGAAACATCATTGCGGCATTAATATTGCCGATAATGCAGCGCATGCAAACGATCTGGCGCTTCTGCACATCCTGGAGGGTGTGCCCTCTTTTGATCCGTTTCTGTTGAAATCGGTCTTGGCTGACAAGCACGTTACGATTAATCCGCAATATCTGAATGTCGTCAAAGAGGAAGAAGCGGAAGTTCGCACTGTCATTGAGCAGCGGGTACGCCCGATCGTTGCGCGTGCTTATGCCGGCCTCTCGCCCACCGATGCTGAAAAGCGGACCCAGTCCTTCATTGACGGTATCTGGGATTCCAATTCCACAGACGCATCCGCCTTCATTGCCGCCTTCCGTATTGATGCCTCGGCCATTCCTGAAGTGTTCGGCGCCTGGAAAGGCGTGTCTTACTATCAGTATCAATTGCAGAGCATCAGGCCGCGCATCGCGGAGCTGTTGACTTTTCTGCAATCCGACAATTCCATCCCGATTGATATTCGCAAGCTGGTCGGCGGCGAACGCGAAGGCATCATGATGTTCCGAAAGGATATTCAGAACCGGCTGCGCAACGCCTATAAAAATACACAGTCAATCCTGCAGGAGTGCGACCAGGCGTATAATGCGCTGATTGAGGAAGGCAATCCCGTGCCATTCCGTAACTTTTTGCAAACCGCAGTGGAAAAATACTGGACCCTTGGGGCCTGCAATTGCTCTCTGGTTCTGGTCGTGGATGTCTGGTTGCGGTTCAGCCATAATGGCCGGGCCGAGAGGTATGAAGCCTCAGTCATAAAATCAATGTTTACAGGCATGCGTTCCGCCCTCAGCACCGATAGCACAGGCGGCGGCGCGGTTCATTAAGCGTCAGGCAGCGCCGCAGTGATGGCACCTTAGAGCGTTATGACATCAGGTTTGTTCAAAATCCATCTACACCGTCATTGCGAGCCGCGAAGCGGCGTGGCAATCCAGACGCCACAAACTCAGACTTTGCCGTGCGGCTCCTGGATTGCTTCGCCTTCGGCTCGCAATTGTAGAAGTCAAATAATTCGCTGACAAGAAACCTGGGTTAAGTGAAGGTTCGAAGACTAAAAAAAGAGTGTCACCCCGGATTTATTCCGGGGTCCAGGAGACTCAAATGAAGGCCTGAGTTTGTAACCCTGGACCCCGCAACAAGTGCGGGGTGACAGCGTTTTTTTTAAGTACATTAACACCACAATCTTGTCAGCGAATTGTCTGACTCTTACAGCAATGACGTGGTGGGGGATGTGATTCGATCTAATGTCATCATGGTCTAGCGTTTGAACTGCGCCATGCCCTGATTGGCCAGACTATCGGCGCGTTCATTCTCCGGATGTCCTGAATGCCCCTTCACCCAGTGCCAGGTCACTTTCTGAGATTCGATCAGCGCTAGCAGTTGCAGCCACAAGTCCTGATTCTTGACCGGTTTTTTATCGGCCGTCCGCCAGCCATTGCGCTTCCAGCCATGAATCCATTTCGTGATGCCATCGCGCAAATAGGCTGAATCCGTATGCAGATGAACCTGGCAGGGGCGCTTCAGGGCTTTTAACGCCTCAATCGCCGCCATCATTTCCATGCGATTATTCGTTGTGTCTTCCGCCCCGCCGGATAATTCCTTTTCGGTCCCGGCATAAATCAGCAACGCCCCCCATCCTCCGGGGCCGGGGTTTCCCGAACAGGCGCCGTCGGTATAGATATCCACGCGATCGGAAGGGTGAAGGCTCATGGATCAATGCCATAGGCGCGCGGGCCGGTAATATCCTTATGAAAGCGCAGCTTCAGCAGATATTCGACAGGATTTTTTGGCTTTACCAGCGCCCCGTTAACCGGGAACAGCCAGTCATGCATACGGGTTAGCAGAAACCGCAGCGCCGCGCCGCGCGCCAGCAGCGGCAAGGCAGATAGCTCGCCCGCCGTCAGCGGCCGGACCGACTGATAGGCGGCCAGCATCAGCCGCGCCTTGGTAATATTGAAGGCGCCATCCGCCTCAAAACACCAGGCATTGAGGCATATGGCAATGTCATAGGCCAGCATGTCATTACAGGCGAAATAAAAATCAATAAATCCGCTCAGGCGGTCATGCAGAAAAAATACATTATCGGGAAATGCATCGGCGTGAATGACGCCGCTTGGCAGCTTGCCGGGCCATTGGTTTTCCAGCAGCTGCAATTCCGCATCCAGTTCGGCGGCTAGACCGGCGGCGATCTCATCGGCGCGCGCCGCACAGCGCCTGAACAGCGGACGCCATTGCTGCACCGATAAATCATTATCCCGCCGCATCGGAAAATCCAGGCCGGCCAGATGCAAGTGCGCCAGCCCCTCTCCAAGACTGGCGCAATGCTGCGGTCTTGGGCGGCGCACCGAGATGCCGTCGAGAAATGTCACAATGGCGGCGGGCCGGCCGGCCAGTGTGCGCAAGGCCTGCCCGTCACGGCCATGCACTGGCAGCGGGCAGGAAATATTGCGCCCCGCCAGATATTCCATCAGGCCGATAAAATAAGGCAGGTCCGCAGGCGACACCCGTTTTTCGTATAAAGTCAGAAAATAGGTGCCGTCGCCGCCATCGGTGCGCAACATATAATTGCTGTTCTCAACGCCTTCGGCCACCCCTTTGCAGGAAATGACTTCGCCAATGTCATATTCAGCGATAAAGGCGTCCAATTCGTCATCGGAAACTTCGGTGTAAACCGCCATTCGTGGTACCTTGCGCTAAATTATCTGATCCGAATAGGGTCTAGTCCAGCAATATGCGGGGCAGTTTGAACTCTATGTCCTCATGGGTCACGGCAACCTCTTCAATTTGCGTGTCATAGTGCAGGGCAAAGGCGTCAAGCACCTGTTGCACCAGAATTTCCGGCGCTGACGCACCCGCAGTGACGCCCAGCGTTGCCATGCCGGTGTATCTGGTAAAATCAAGCTCACCGGCATTCTGCACCAGAAAGGCCTGACGGCAACCGGCGCGCAGGGCCACTTCGACCAGGCGCATGGAATTGGACGAGTTCGGCGCGCCCAGTACAAGCAGCGTGTCGCAACGCGCGGCGATGGCCTTGACGGCGGCCTGACGGTTACTGGTGGCGTAGCAGATATCCTCACGCGGGGGGCCGGTTAAACCGGGAAAGCGTTGGCGCAACACCGACAGGATTTCAGCGGTGTCATCGACCGAAAGTGTGGTTTGCGTAATATAGGCAAGACGCGCGGCGTCACGGGGCTGAAAATTGGCGGCATCGGCAACGGTTTCCAGCAATGTCACGGCCCCTTCGGGCAGTTGTCCCATGGTGCCGATGACCTCGGGATGCCCGGCATGCCCAACCAGCACAATTTCATTGCCCATGGTATGATGGCGCTGGGCCTCAATATGCACTTTGGAAACCAGCGGGCAGGTGGCGTCGATAAAGAACAGATTCTGTTTATGGGCCATTTCGGGGACGGATTTCGGCACGCCATGCGCCGAGAAGACGACCGGACGGTCCGGAGGCACCTGATCCAGCTCGTCTACAAAGATGGCGCCGCGTGCCTCCAGCGTCTGCACCACATGCCGGTTATGTACAATCTCATGGCGTACAAACACCGGCGCGCCATATTTTTGCAGCACTTTTTCAACGATTTGAATCGCGCGATCCACGCCTGCGCAAAAGCCGCGCGGCGTCGCCAGAAATATCTTTAATGCCGGTTTGGCCATTTGCTTCATTCAGGATTTGCCACTAGACTATCCGCCAATCTTGGAATCGCACAAGCCCCTGAATGGAGTACGCTATGGAAGAGCCCGTGATCGCCGCAAAGCAACCTATTGCCGTAGATGTGGTGTCTGGCAAGAATTATTTCTGGTGCGCCTGTGGCAAATCTGCGGCCCAGCCCTTTTGCGACGGCGCGCACAAAGGCAGCAGCTTTACCCCGGTGGCCTATAAAGCCGAGGCGGACCGCAAGGTTTTCTTCTGCGCCTGCAAGAAAACCAGTAAATCGCCTATGTGCGATGGCACCCATAACAAGCTGTAACCAGGCTGTTCCGCGCCGGGCTGATCATGCGCCGAGCCTGGATAATGCCGGCAAAGTGATATTTTGAACATAAGTGATATTCTGAACATATGAATGTGAAATTTCGCGTTGCGCTGGCTGGCGCGCTGCTTTTGATGGCCGCCTCATGCAGCACGGATGAGGAGATCGGGCTTGAGCCCCTGGTTTGCCCCGCCGCCGGGGTGCTGTCGGATGCGGCGTCGCTGCGCGTTTTTGGCGATGGGGCAGGGCGCAGTGATGCGGATATAGCCTATGATCTGGAATTTATGCGTGTCCATCTGCTTGAATGCGCGTTGGAAAATGGCGAGATGAAGGCGGCCATCCGTTATGAGGCGCGGGCGAAACCCGGGCCGGCGGCCACGCAAAACGCCTATGAGTATCAATATTTTGTGACCCTGCTGGCGCCCGATGGCACGATTCTCAGCAAAACCATTCAGCGTTCAACGGCGAAATTCAAATCGGACAGGGCTGAAATTTTCTTCGCGGAAGAATATGACGATATTGAGTTTACGGTTCCCGAAGACGCGGATGGCCTGGGATATGAAATTCTGATCGGCTTTCAGCTGACCCGCGAGCAGATGGAATATAACCGCGCCAGACGTGCCAGCCCCGCTGCCCGCACCTTCCCGGATGTAGAAACGCGGTAGCGGGCGGGATTCCGGTTTGAGCCGGCCAGCGCCCCCGGCTTGCCGGTCATGGCTTAAGCTTCTGCCATACGGAAATCCGGGGAATAAGTGCTGCTTGCGAAACGTGTTGTAGCGCTTGGCCAAGCCCTGATAGGCTTTGGGAAATGGAGCTGGCCGCCGGAATGGCTGTTGGCGCTTGGGGGAACGAGATCAAGTCAGGGAGCAAATCGCCTATGTCCGGAGGCTCTATCGCAGCGGAAAGATTACATCACTTAAAAGACCGCATTTCCGGCCTGGTGGTGCATGACCCGGTCAATCAGGAATATAAGCTCGACCGCGAAGTGTTTCTGGATGAGACGATTTTTGAACTGGAGATGAAATATATCTTCGAGGGTAACTGGATATTCGTCGCGCATGAAAGCCAGATCGCCAATCCGCATGATTTTCTGACCACCTGTATTGGCCGCCAGCCGGTGATTTTGACCCGCAAGGCCGATGGAGAGATCGGCGCTTATCTAAATGTATGTTCGCATCGCGGCGCTCGCGTTTGCCGGGAAAAATCCGGTAACAGGAAAATCTTTGCCTGCGGCTTTCACGGCTGGTGCTATGACAGCGGCGGCGCGCTGGTGAATGTGACCGATCAAAAAGACGGGGCCTATCCCGAAAGCTTTGACCTGAAAAATTTCGGTCTTCCCCCCGTTGCCCGCATAGCCTCCTACCGGGGCTTTATCTTCGCAAGTCTTAACCCGGATGTTGTGCCGCTGAATGACTATCTGGCGGGTGCAAAGGCGTTTATTGATCTGTTTGTGGAACAGTCACCTACCGGCAAGCACGAAGTTTTGCGCGGCGTCACGCGCTATACCTATAAGGGAAACTGGAAGCTCCAGATGGAAAACGGCCTCGATGGCTACCATCTCGGCCCCGTGCATGGCAATTACATGATGACCGTCACGCGCCGGACGGCGGGCGAATCAAAGAACGACACCAAGGTGGTCGATCTTGCGGCCCTGAACAAAAAAGGCGGCGGCGGCTTTTTTGCCTTTGATCACGGCCATACGGTTTTATGGCTGGATTACAACAATTATAAAGACCGCCCGAATTATGAATTCTATGAGGATTTCCAGAAAAAATACGGACCCGAGCGCACCTATTGGATGTGCAACCGCTTGCGCAATATGCTGCTGTTTCCCAATGTGTTTTTGATGGACCAGACCAGCACGCAGATCCGCATTATCCGCCCAGTCTCGGTGGATGAAACCGAAATCACCACTTATTGCATTGCGCCTGTGGGTGAAAGCGATGCAGCGCGCACTTTGCGCATTCGTCAGTATGAGGATTTCTTCAACGCCAGCGGCATGGCGACACCGGATGATTTGACGGAATTCAACAACTGCCAGATTGGCTTCAAAGGCCGCGCTTCGCGCTATAACGATGTGTCGCGGGGGGCTGGGCGCTGGATCAAGGGGGTCAATGAAGATGGCCAGACGCTGGGTTTTGACGCGCGCATGACCGGCATCGAAAAAGCCGATGAGGGCCTGTATCTGGCCATTCATGAAGACTGGCTGGCGCGCATGAATATCGCGCTGGAGCGGGAACTGGCCGGGCAATGAGCGCGCCTGCTGATCTTTGGGCCTCTGTCAGCCGGTTTCTGGGGCTTGAGGCGCTGTATCTTGACACCAGGAATTGGGATGCCTGGATTGATCTGTATACGGAAGATTCTGTATATTGGGTTCCGGCCTGGGATGATGACGGCAAACCGACACTGGACCCGCAGCGTGAAATATCGCTGATTTATTATAGCAACCGGGGCGGGCTGGAAGACCGGATATTTCGCATTCGCACCGGGCGTTCCGCCTCCGCATCCAATGCGCCCGCGCGCACCTCGCATGTTTCGCAGATTTTACATATTGAGGAAAAAAGCGGCCGGGTGCATGTGCGCACCAACTGGACGGTTAATTCCTGCAAGGAAAACGCCACCATCACCTATTATGGCTGGGCGGAATATGAACTGATACCGCATGCCGATGGCTGGCGCATCGCCAGCCGCAAGGCGTATGTGCTGAATGACATCGCCGACACGGTTCTTGATATTTATATGATCTGATTGATGCTCCGGAGACGGAGCAATTGTCCAATTGAAGGAGAAAGACCATGTCCAGTACCGCCAAATCACGCCCGTTCGTGGCGACAACAATCGGCGATCCGGCAGGCATCGGCCCGGAAATTGTCGCCAAGGCCTGGGTAACAGGCGAGGTGCATAAATTATCACGCCCGGTGCTGATCGGCAGCGCCCACGCCATGCGCAAGGGGGTGGAGATCGCAAAGGTGCAAGCCACGGTACGGGTCGTCAATGGCCTGGACGGGCTGAGTGATAACCCGCAAATTATCGACATTCTGGATGACGGGGCGCTTGATCCCGCTGATTTCCAGATCGGCAAGGACAGCGAATCCGGCGGACGCGCCAACGCCGCCTGGCTCAAAAGAGCCGAACAGATGGCGCGAAATGGCGAAGTGGCGGCGACCGTATTTGCGCCGGTCAGCTCCGGCTCGCTGAAAATGGCAAAGGCGCTGGATGTGATCATGCCGGTCACGCCTGGCGAAAGCTATCTGTTACTGCTGTCCGGCCCGTTGCGGGTGATGCATTTGACCGATCACATGCCCTTGCGCAAGGTATGCGACACGATCTCGGCAGATCTCACTGCGTCGGCGCTGCAAACCCTGCATGATACTTTCACCAAATGGGGTATGGCCAATCCGCGCATCGGCGTGGCGGGGCTCAATCCGCATGCCCAGGGAAAGGAAGACACTGAATCGCTGGCGCCCGGCGTCAAACATGCGCAGGCCAAAGGTATCAATGCCGAGGGGCCGCTAAGCCCGGATGCGGTTTTCCGGCAATGTGTCGAGGGCAAATATGATGCGGTGCTGGCCATGTATCATGATCAGGGCCATATCGCCATCAAGACCTGGGGTTTTTCCGGCAATTGCGCGGTCATTGTCGGCCCGCCTTATCTCAGCATGACGGTCGCCCACGGCACGGCTTTTGACATTGCCGGCAAGGGCATTGCCGATCATAAAATGATTCTGAACGCCATGCGTATGGCCGGCTCGATGTCGGCAGGCGCCGGTTTTATTGAGGAAATGATATGAGCACTGCGCAGCCCGAAGTTGGAAAAAGCATTATCGCAGGCGGGATCAGGACCAACTATCATGATGTTGGTTCAGGTTCGCCGCTGCTATTGATTCATGGTTCGGGGCCGGGCGTGTCCGCCTATGCCAATTGGCGGTTGAACATGCCGGTACTGGGCGAACATTTTCGCGTCATTGCGCCGGACATGCTGGGCTTTGGCTATACCGAATGGCCCACTGCGCCGATCCGCGACAAAGCGGTGTGGGTACGGCATCTGGCGGCGTTACTGGACGCGCTGAAACTGGACAAGGTTTCCTTTGTAGGCAATTCATTTGGCGGCGCGCTAACGCTGGCCTTCATGATTGCGCATCCTGACAGGGTGGATCGTGCGGTCCTGATGGGGGCGGCGGGGCTTTCCTTTCCTATCACCGAGGCGCTGGATTATGTCTGGGGCTACACACCTTCATTCGAAGGCATGAAGCGGTCCGTGCAATATCTTGCCAATGACCAGTCGCGCCTGACAGATGATCTGATACAGTCGCGCTATGAGGCCAGCATCCGGCCCGGCGTGATCGAGGCCTATTCCGCCATGTTTGGCGAAACGCCGCGCCAGAAACATATCACCATGCTGGCCAGCGATCCCGCACAGATTGCGGCGCTGCCGCACGAAGTGCTGATCCTGCATGGCAAGGAAGATCAGGTCATTCCGCTTGATGTTTCCGTTCAGCTCAACCGGCTGATCAAACGCGCCGACGCGGTGCATTTTGGCGATTGCGGCCATTGGGTGCAGATCGAGCGCATGGCCAGCTTCAACCGGCTGGTCACTGCTTTTATCAAAAACGGCTTGGCTGGATAAAACAAGATGACAGAAAAACTCAACCCCGGCGTCATTGAAAAAGCGGCGGGCATTTTACGCCACGCGCATGAAACCGCCACGCCATGCCCGCCTTTGCGCGATATGATTTCGGCGGGCGGGCTGGACGGCGCCTATGCGGTGCAAAACGTCAACACCGAATATTGGCTGGCGCGCGGCCGCCGTCTGGTGGGACGTAAGGCGGGGCTGACCTCTTTGTCTGTACAAAAACAATTGGGCGTCGATCAGCCGGATTACGGCATGCTGTTCGCCGATATGGATGTGCCGGAAGGCCAGCCGATCAGCCTGAAAAAAGTATTGCAGCCGAAAGTCGAGGCCGAAATCGCCATGATCATTGGCCGCGATATTGATCAGCCGGACATCACCATGGCGGAAATGATCCGGGCGATTGATTATGCGCTGCCCGCGATCGAGGTGGTGGCCAGCCGCATCGCCAACTGGGATATTCGCGTGTGGGACACGATTGCAGATAATGCATCGGCGGGGGTGTTTGTGCTGGGCGCGGAACCGCGCAAGCTGGAAAATATTGATCTGCGCTATTGCGGCATGGTGATGGAATGCCGTGGCGAACAGCTTTCGGTGGGGGCTGGCGTGGCGTGCCTCGGCAATCCGGTCAGTGCGGCGCACTGGCTGGCGCAGGTGATGGCGCGCGAGGGCCGTCCGTTCCGCGAGGGTGATGTGATTTTGACCGGCGCGCTTGGGCCGATGGCCACGGTGAAAGCCGGTGACGTGATGGAAGCCCGGATTAACGGGCTTGGTTCCGTGCGTGCAATTTTTGAAGCTGGAGAATAGGTTGCGATGAACGCGCTGCATACTGGTCTTGCCGAACGTCTTGATGCCGCCATGCTGGCGAAAAAGGCGATGCCGCAAATCACGCTGGAACATCCCGCTTTGACGCTGGCGGATGCCTATGCCATTCAGTCGCTGCTTGTGCACCGCCGTCAGCAGCGCGGCGAAAGGCGCATTGGCATGAAAATGGGGCTGACCAGCCGCGCCAAAATGTTGCAGGTCGGGGTAAATCAAATGTCCTGGGGGCGTCTGACGGACGCCATGCTGCTGGAAGAAGGCGGCGTTCTGGCGCGCGATGCCTATATTCATCCGCGCCTGGAGCCGGAACTTGCGTTTCTGATCGGCAAACCATTGTCCGGGAAAGTCACGGCGGCGCAGGCTATGTCCGCAGTGGATGGCGTTGCGCCCGCCATGGAACTGGTCGATAGCCGCTACAGGGATTTCAAATTTACGCTGAACGATGTGGTGGCGGATAATTCATCTGCTGCCGGTCTGGTGGTGGGATCCTGGTGCAGGCCGGACCAGGATCTGACCAATCTTGGCGTGGTGCTGGAGGTAAATGGCAGCGTCATTGAAACAGCCTCGACCGCCGCCATTCTGGGCAATCCGGTGCGCGCGCTTGTGGCTGCGGCGCGGCTGGCGGCCGAGGCCGGCGAAAGCCTGCAAGCCGGCGATATTGTGATGTCGGGCGGTCTTACTGCGGCGCATGCGCTATCGCCCGGCGAAACTGTACGCGCGACGCTGCAAAATCTTGGATTTGTCAGCATATCCGTTATTTAAGGAGGCCAGCATGCCCATTATTGACGTGACCCTGCTCGAAGGCCGCACGGCAGCGGATAAAAACCTGCTTATCAGCGAATTGACGGATGGCGCAGAACGCGCCCTGAATGCGCCGCGCGACACCATACGTGTGATTATTCGTGAAGTGCCCGCCGCCAATTTTGCGGTCGCGGGCGTCAGCAAGGCGCAAGCGGCGGCCAAAGCGGCGGAATAAAGCTGACGGCCTCCCTGCGGATCAGAGGCCGGTGGTGATGGATTGAAGCGGTAAGGGTTTCCCAGATCAGTTGCATTGTTTCAGGCCGGAATATTGACCGGCCTACGCGGGCATGCTGCTATAGACTTCAAAAAAAAGGGGGGGCAGCATTTTGAATATTATCCTGCGTAGTTTGATTGGGCTTGTTGGCCTGTTCAACCTCAGTCTCGGTATTGGATTCCTGTTCAGCCCGGCGCCCATGGCGGCCCTGTTTTTTCTCTCGCCTGATGGCGTTCAGGGGCTTGCAACCTTACGTGCCGATTTTTCGAGCTTTTTTCTCACAGCGTCTTTTCTGGCATTCTATGGCACCTGGAAGTTATGTGCCGCGCCGCTGCTGGTGGCGCTTGGCATGTTCGCCATTGCCCTTTCGGGCCGCGCCATCGGACTGGTGATGGATGGGGTTACACCAACCGCTTTTACGCCGATGATTGCCGAGATGGTGATGATAAGCATTCTGTTGCTGGGCGCGCTGCGTTTTCGCACCCAATCCGCAAAAGCCTGATCCGGGCATGGCCGGATGGCGGGAGGTGCACAGATTTTCCCGGCCAATATGCCTATAATTAAGGCGTTACACGCATAAATGCCTAAAAAAAATGCATAAAATGGGTCAGACCGATGCATCTATACGGACATCCCGTGTGAGCATCGCTGGCATAGCTTTTGCTTAATTAACCCTTTGAAGAGGATCCTTCAAACCTAAAGGGGAGCTAGTATGAAAAGTTTTTTGCACAAAGCAGCAATGGTGGCTGCAATTTTGGGGATTGGCGTCAGTAGCGCAAAAGCTGCCGATGATACAATTAAGGTCGGTGTGCTGCATTCACTTTCCGGTACCATGGCGATCAGCGAAACAACGCTGAAAGACACAATTTTGATGATGATCGACGATCAGAACAAGAAGGGCGGCCTGCTGGGCAAGAAGCTTGAGGCCGTTGTCGTTGATCCGGCCTCCAACTGGCCGCTGTTTGCGGAAAAGGCGCGCGAGCTGCTGGAGGTCAAAAAGACCGATGTGGTGTTTGGCTGCTGGACCTCTGTGTCACGCAAGTCGGTGCTGCCGGTGTTTGAGGAACTGAACGGGCTGCTGTTCTATCCGGTGCAGTATGAAGGCGAGGAATCCTCGCGCAATGTGTTCTACACGGGCGCTGCGCCAAACCAGCAGGCGATCCCGGCGGTGGAATATCTGATGAGCAAGGATGGCGGCGAAGCAAAGCGCTGGGTTCTTCTGGGTACGGACTATGTCTATCCCCGCACCACCAACAAGATTCTGCGCGCATTTCTGAAAGCCAAGGGCGTGGCCGAAGCTGACATCATGGAAGAATATACGCCGTTCGGCCATTCCGACTGGCAGACGATTGTAACAAATGTGAAGAAATTCGCATCTGAAGGCAAGAAGACGGCGGTGGTTTCCACCATCAATGGCGACGCCAATGTGCCGTTCTACAAGGAACTGGGCAATCAGGGCATCAAGGCGGAAGATATTCCGGTCGTCGCCTTCTCGGTTGGTGAAGAAGAACTGGCTGGTCTCGACACCACGCCGCTGGTCGGCCATCTGGCTGCATGGAATTATTTCATGTCAGTGGACTCGCCAAAGAATGCCGAATTCATCAAGCAGTGGCAGACCTTCATCAAGAACCCCAAGCGCGTCACCAATGACCCGATGGAAGCCCATTATATCGGCTTCAAAATGTGGGTGCAGGCGGTTGAGCAGGCGGGCACTACCGATGTGGATGCCGTGCGCCAGGCCATGTATGGCCAGAAAGTCAAGGCTCCCGGCGGCTTTGACAGCGTGATGAACACCAATCATCATCTGTCCAAGCCGGTGATGATCGGCGAAATTCAGTCCAATGGCCAGTTTGACATCGTCTGGCGGACCGATGGCCCGATTGTCGGCGATGCCTGGTCCGATTTCATCCCCGAAAGCAAAAAACTGACGGCAGACTGGACCTTCCCCTGGGTATGCGGCAATTGCGAAAAGCCGAAATTTACGGTGAACTAACTGGGCGGGTGATAATTTCGTCTTCCGCTGATATATCTAAGCCCGGGGGCGCTTTTACCCCCACCCCATCCCTCCCCCTTTCAGGGGGAGGGAGTAGTATGCGGCGGCGCCTGCGCGCTCCTCCTTCCCCTGCAAGGGGGAGGTTGGGAGGGGGGTCGGGGCATAGGTCTGACCCTTCCATATAAAAAGCAGCCTTTTACATGTTGAAAAATTTTCTGGTTTTAATCTTCCTACTGATGATATCTCCGCCCGCGGTGGCGCAAGCTGATCTGCCTGCTCTGATCCAGAAGCTTGCGGATAAAAGCCGCAGCACACAGAGCGAAGCTATCGACGCGCTGACCGCAACCGGGGATGTGGCGGTGATTGCGCCGCTGGAGGCGCTGCTGAATGGAAATTTATATAGCCGCAAATCAGATGGGACGATCTGGATCACCAGTGAAACCGCAACCGGATTTGATCTGAAACATCCGCTGACCGGGGCGTCCGGCGGCAGCGTCACCCCGGAAGAAATGACCAAGGCCAATATCACCAACTCCATCCGCACGCGGCTGCGTGGCGCGCTGGGCGGCATGACATTGCTTGGCCCCGATCCAATATTGCGCAAACGCGCGGCGGACGATATTTTCAAAAACGCCGCGCCGGAAAGCATCCCGCTGCTGGAAACCGCATTGGCCAAAGAAAGTGATGCGGCAGTGGCGCGCCGCATGCAGCGCGCTCTTGCGGGCATTCATCTGGATCAGTCCAGCGATGTGCAGGTGCGCCTGAAAGCGATTGAAACGCTGGGCAGCTTTACCGATCAGGATGTGAAGGCGATACTCAACACGGCGATGCAACAAAGCGACGAGACGGTGCGCGCCGCCGCCGCAAAGGCGCTGGCGGGCGTGGAAAGCCGCCTGGAATTCTGGGGCATGGCCGAGGCGCTGTTTCACGGCCTTAGCCTTGGTTCAGTGCTGCTGCTGGCGGCAATCGGGCTGGCCATTACCTTCGGCGTGATGGGCATTATCAATATGGCGCATGGCGAAATGGTGATGATCGGCGCCTATACCACTTTCATGGTGCAGGAAGTGATCCGCACCACCTGGCCGGGGCTGTTTGACGCTTCGCTGTTTATCGCCATTCCCGCCGCTTTCATGGTGTCGGGCCTGGTGGGCATTGCCATTGAACGGGGCATTATCCGGTTTTTGTATGGGCGGCCATTGGAAACCCTGCTGGCCACCTGGGGCGTCAGCCTGATTTTGCAGCAAAGCGTGCGCTCTATCTTTGGCCCCACGAATAAAGAGGTTGGCACGCCAGGCTGGATGAGCGGCGCGCTGGAATTTGATAGCGGTCTGGCGCTGACCTATAACCGGCTGGCGATTATTATTTTCTCGCTGCTGGTGCTCGGCCTGCTGGTGCTGGTGATGCGCAAAACCTCACTTGGCCTGCGCATGCGCGCGGTGACGCAGAACCGCGCCATGGCCAATAGCATGGGCATCCGCACCGGCACGGTCGATGCGCTGACCTTTGGTCTGGGTTCCGGCATTGCGGGCATTGCCGGTGTGGCGCTGAGCCAGATCGACAATGTCAGCCCCAATCTGGGACAAAGCTATATTGTTGATAGTTTTATGGTGGTGGTGTTTGGCGGTGTCGGCAATTTGCTGGGCACATTTTTTGGCGCCATGAGCCTCGGTCTGGTGAATAAATTTCTGGAACCGTTTGCAGGCGCGGTGCTGGGCAAGATTTTCATTCTGATTGCGCTGATTCTGTTCATTCAGTATCGCCCGCGCGGCATGTTCGCGCTAAAGGGCCGCGCGGTGGAGAACTGATCATGCCGGTAAATCAGGGTTTCATTCTTTCACTGCCGCTGGGCGGAAAAATTCTGCTGGCGCTGACGCTGGGCGCAGCGGTTCTGGTGCCGTTGCTTAATCTGTATGTTCCGGCGGATTCGTTTTTTCATGTACCAACCTATCTGGTCAGCCTGATGGGAAAATATGTCTGCTATGCATTGCTAGCGCTGAGCGTGGATCTGGTATGGGGCTATTGCGGGATATTAAGTCTGGGGCATGGGGCGTTTTTTGGCCTCGGCGGCTATGCCATGGGCATGTATATGATGCGCCAGATCGGCACGCGCGGCGTCTATGGCAATGCGGAGCTGCCGGATTTCATGGTGTTTCTGAACTGGAGCGAACTGCCCTGGGCCTGGTATGGCTTTGACAGTTTTACCTATGCCATATTGATGGTGGTGATGGTTCCGGGCGCGCTGGCTTTTTTGTTTGGCTGGTTTGCGTTTCGCAGCCGGGTGACAGGCGTTTATCTTTCGATCATCACCCAGGCCATGACCTATGCGCTGATGCTGGCGTTTTTCCGTAATGATATGGGCTTTGGCGGCAATAATGGCCTGACCGATTTCAAGGACATTCTGGGTTTTGATTTGCAGGCGGATGCAACACGCAACGCGCTGTTTGCATTAAGCGCGCTGGCGCTGGCGGGAGGCTATCTGCTATGCGCCATGATTGTGCGCTCGAAGCTTGGCCGCATTCTGGAAGCCATTCGCGATTCTGAGAGCAGGGTGCGGTTTCTGGGCTATCAGGTGCAGTATTACAAATTGTTTGTGTTTACCTTTTCCGCCATGCTGGCGGGTGTTGCGGGCGCGCTCTATGTGCCGCAGGTGGGTATCATCAACCCAACCGAATTCACGCCGGGAAATTCCATCGAGGCGGTGATCTGGGTGGCGGTGGGCGGGCGCGGCACATTGTTCGGCGCGGCGCTGGGGGCAGGGCTGGTGAATTACGCCAAAAGCTATTTCACCGGCGCGGTGCCCGAAATGTGGCTGTTCATGCTGGGCGGGCTGTTTGTTGCGGTTACATTGTTTTTGCCCAAAGGCATTGTCGGGCTGGTCAATCAGCTTGATCTGCGGCGGCTGCGGCATGGCCCGCTCAAATTTCTTTACGCGGGGAAAGGCACATGAGCACCGCCCACAAGGATGTCATGCTGTATCTGGATGGCGTCAGCGTCAGCTTTGACGGCTTCAAGGCGTTGAACAATCTCAGCCTGGTGGTGCATGCGGGCGAAATGCGCGCCATTATCGGCCCTAACGGGGCGGGCAAAACCACCATGATGGATGTCATTACCGGTAAAACCCGCGCCGATGAAGGCCAGGTGTTTTTCAATGGCGATATTGATCTGCGCAAAATGGATGAAGCCGCCATCGCCAATCTGGGCATTGGCCGCAAATTTCAGAAGCCGACGATTTTTGAAAATCTCAGCGTGTTTGAAAATCTGGAACTGGCGCTGAAATGCGACCGCAGAGCGCGCGCCTCGCTGTTTTTCCGCCTGAACGCCGCGCAGCGCATCCGCATTGAGGAAGTGCTGCATATTGTTTCGCTGACGGATCGCGCCGCCATGCAGGCCGGATCGCTCAGCCACGGCCAGAAACAATGGCTGGAAATAGGCATGCTGCTGATGCAGGATCCCGAATTGCTGCTGGTGGATGAACCGGTGGCGGGCATGACAGATAGCGAAACCGAACAGACGGCGGATCTGCTGCGTGCCATCGCCAGGGATCACAGTGTTATCGTGGTGGAGCATGACATGGAATTTGTCCGCCGTCTGAATACCTATGTCACCGTGCTGCACGAAGGCTCCGTGCTGGCCGAAGGCTCGCTTGACAAAGTGCAGGCGGATCAGCGCGTCATTGAAGTGTATCTGGGGCGCTAGCGCATGTTGGCAGTAAAAAATATTGATCTCTATTATGGCGCCAGCCAGATTTTGCGCGGCGTGAATCTGGCCGCGCGCAAGGGGGCGGTCACTTGCATTATGGGGCGCAATGGGGTGGGTAAAACCAGCCTGCTGCGCGCCATTGCAGGACAGCAGGCGCCAGGCGCGGGCGCCATTGCCTGGGAAGATACCGATATTACGAGGCTGGCCCCCTATGAACGCGCCCGGCGCGGCATTGCCTTTGTGCCGCAAGGACGGGAGATTTTCCCGCTGCTGACGGTTGAGGAAAATCTGCAAACCGGGTTTGCGGCGCTGCCCAGGGCCGAGCGGTTCATTCCCGCTGAAACCTATGATCTGTTTCCTGTTCTGAAAGACATGCTGCGCCGGCGGGGTGGTGATTTAAGCGGCGGCCAGCAGCAGCAGCTGGCGATTGCCCGCGCGCTGGTCATGCGCCCGCGCCTGTTGCTGCTGGACGAGCCGACCGAGGGCATTCAGCCTTCGATCATCAAGGACATTGCCAATGTCATCGGCATCTTGCGGGATCGCGGCGATATGGCGATAGTGCTGGTGGAACAATATTTTGAATTCGCGCGCGACCTGGCTGATGAGTTCATCGTCATGGTGCGCGGCGAAGTGGTGCTGTCCGGCACGTCTGAGGCCATGAATGAACAAGATGTCCGCCGCCATCTTACCGTCTGAACACCATGCCGCGCCGGCATGGCGCCAGGAAGTGCGGGGAGTTGCCGATATCCGCTATGCGTGCAGCGGCGGGATCACACGCCTGGCGCATCTTGCGCACCACGATCCGTTACGGGTGCTGTTTTCCAAACCGGCCGAGGGTGACGCGGCGCAGGCAACCTTGGTGAACATGTCGGGCGGGTTGATCGCGGGGGACAGGCTGGATATAAAATTTTCCGTAGGCGAAAATGCGGCGGCGCTGTGTGTCGCATCGGCGGCGGAAAAAGTATATCGCTCGGCCGGCGATACAGCCCATATCGCCGTTGATCTGCATGCGGGCCAGAATGCCTGGGCGGAATGGTTGCCGCAGGAAACGATTTTTTTTAACGGCGCGCGGTTGCGCCGCACCACCCGCCTGCATCTGGCGCCTGGCGCGCGCATGCTGGCGGGTGAATTTCTGGTGCTGGGCCGCATCGCCAGCGGTGAAACGGTGACGCAGGGTTATCTGCGTGACGCCTGGGAAGTGCGTCTGGACGGGCATTTGATCTGGGCCGATGCGCTGCGCATGGATGGAAATTTTGCGGCGGCTGGAAACGCCAAAGCGGGCCTGAACGGTGCGCGCGCGCTGGCCACTTTGGTCTTTGCAGGCAGTGGCGCCGCGGATTATCTTGAACAGGCGCGCGGCTTTCAGCAGGCCTGTGCTGATACTGTGCTTGCTTCGGCAAGTTACGTGAATGGGGTGCTGGTGATGCGCTGGCTGGCGGCGGAACCGCAGGCGCTTCGCGCGGGCCTGGGGCAATTCTGGGCCGCGTTCCGGCATCAGGCGGCGGGTTTGCCTGCGGTTCTGCCGCGCATCTGGCATGTATAGGAAAGGAAGCGCAAGCCATGAATCTGACGCCGCGTGAAAAAGACAAATTGCTGATCGCCATGGCGGCGATGGTGGCGCGCCGCCGGCTGGAACGCGGCGTGAAGCTGAACTATCCCGAAGCCATCGCGCTGATCACCGATTATGTGGTCGAGGGCGCGCGCGACGGGCGCACTGTTGCCGAACTGATGCGCGACGGCGCCACCGTCATCACCCGCGCCCAGGTGATGGATGGCATAGCCGAAATGATCCATGACATACAGGTCGAGGCGACATTTCCCGACGGCACCAAGCTGGTCACCGTTCACGAACCCATCCGATAGGAGCACGGCCCATGAAACCCGGAGAAATTATCTGCGCTGGCGGTTCGATCGAACTGAATGCGGGCCGCGCGGTGATCATCCTCACCGTCGCCAATCGCGGCGACCGGCCGATTCAGGTGGGATCGCATTATCATTTTTATGAAACCAATGCGGCGCTGGATTTTGACCGCGAGGCGGCGCGCGGCATGCGGCTGGATATTCCCGCCGGCACGGCGGTGCGTTTCGAGCCGGGCCAGACCCGCGATGTGAACCTAGTCGCCTATCAGGGCGCGCGCACCGTGTACGGATTTAATGGCCGCATCAACGGCAAACTGGGAAACTGAGTCATGGCATTCAAAATCACCCGGGACGCCTATGCCGCCATGTATGGCCCGACCAAAGGCGACAGAGTGCGGCTTGCTGACACCGATCTGATCATCGAGGTCGAGGAAGACCGGACCATTTACGGCGAAGAGGTTAAATTCGGCGGCGGTAAGGTTATCCGCGACGGCATGGGCCAGTCCCAGATGACCCGCGCGCAGGGCGCGATGGATACAGTGATCACCAATGCGCTGATCATTGACCATTGGGGCATCATCAAGGCTGATGTTGGCATTCGCGACGGGCGTATTGCCGGCATTGGCAAGGCCGGCAATCCGGATGTGCAGCCGGGGGTGAATATCGTAATTGGTCCGGGTACGGAGATTATTGCAGGCGAGGGGCGCATTCTGACGGCGGGCGGCATTGACGTGCATATTCATTTCATCTGCCCGCAGCAGATCGAAGATGCGTTATATAGCGGCGTGACCACATTGATGGGCGGCGGCACCGGCCCCGCCGAAGGCACCAACGCCACCACCTGCACGTCTGGCGCGTTTCATCTGGCGCGCATGTTGCAGGCGGCAGACGCGCTGCCCATCAATATCGGATTTTTCGGCAAGGGCAATGCAACGCTGCCGGGCGGGCTGCATGAACAGATTGCGGCCGGCGCCTGCGGGCTGAAACTGCACGAAGACTGGGGCACGACGCCTGCCGCCATTGACACCTGTCTGAATGTTGCCGAAGAAACCGATACTGCCGTCACCATTCATACCGACACGCTGAATGAATCCGGTTTTGTCGAAAACAGCATCGCCGCTTTCAAGGGCCGTAATATTCACGCCTTTCATACCGAGGGTGCAGGCGGCGGCCATGCGCCGGATATTATCAAAGTGTGCGGTGTCGCCAATGTGATCCCGTCTTCCACCAATCCGACACGCCCGTTCACCGTGAACACGATTGATGAACATCTCGACATGCTGATGGTGTGCCACCATCTAGACCCCAATATTCCCGAAGATGTGGCCTTCGCCGAAAGCCGAATCCGGCGCGAAACCATTGCCGCCGAAGACATCCTGCATGATATTGGCGCAATCAGTATTCTGGCAAGCGACAGCCAGGCCATGGGCCGTATCGGCGAGGTGATCATCCGCACCTGGCAGACGGCGGATAAAATGCGCAAACAGCGCGGGCCGCTGCCGGAAGAAACCGGCGGCAATGATAATTTCCGTGTACGGCGTTATATCGCCAAATACACCATTAATCCCGCGCTGGCGCATGGCATTTCCAGCTATGTGGGATCGATCGAGACCGGAAAATTCGCTGATCTGGTCTTGTGGAAACCGGCCTTTTTCGGCGTCAAGCCCGATCTGGTGCTGAAGGCCGGAACCATCACCGCTGCGCTGATGGGCGATCCCAACGCCTCCATCCCGACACCGCAGCCGGTTTATTTTCGCCCGATGTTTGGCTCATTCGGGCGCGCGCGCACCGCCAGCCGGTTCAGTTTCCTGTCACAGGCGGCAGTATCGAGCGGGCTTGCGGGCCAGTTGGGTTTGCAAAGCGAGATTCTGCCGGTGAAAAATATTCGCGCCATTGGCAAAGCGCAGATGATCCATAATCATGCGCTGCCAAAAATCGAGGTTGATCCCGAAACCTATGAAGTGCGCGCCGATGGCGAAGTGCTGAGCTGCGCGCCTGCATCCGTGTTGCCGATGGCGCAACGTTATTTTCTGTTTTGAGCATGGCATTACCCCGCGCCATACAGGTTTTACCGGCGGGTCACTGGCCCAGCGCTGAGGCTGCGGCCTGCGTCACGCTGGGCTTTGATGACCGCTACCGGCGGCGGGTGCGGCTGAGCCTTGATCAGGCGCAGGGCGATTTTATGCTTGATCTGGCGCGCGCGGAACGTCTTTGCGATGGTGACGGCCTGTTGCTGGACGATGGGCGTTATGTGCTGGTGCGCGCGGCAAACGAGGATGTGATGGATATTGCCGCCGCCCATACGGCTGCGGCGATCCGTATCGCATGGCATCTGGGCAACCGGCATTTGCCGGTGCAGGTGCTGGAAACAGGCTGTCTGCGCTTGCGTTACGATCATGTCATCGAACATATGGTGCGCGATCTGGGCGGCAGGGTAGAGCGCAGGCAGGATATTTTTGCACCGGAACCCGGCGCCTATGATGGCGCGCCCGCGCACAGCCATGATCACAGCCATGACCATGACCATGACCACTAGTTCATCTTTACACAGACTGCTGGCCTGGCTGTCGCCTTCTTTTCCTGTTGGGGCGTTCAGCTATTCGCATGGGCTGGAATATGCTGTTGAGGCGGAACTGATAAAAACCCGCGATGATCTTGTGGCATGGTGCGCCAGCCTGTTGCGATTTGGTTCGGGCCTGCATGACGCCATGATGTTTGTGGCATGCTGGCATGCCCTGGATGCAGATGACCATGACTTGCTTTCGGAGATTTTTGAACTTTCCTCCGCCATGCGCCCGACATCCGAACTGGCGCTGGAAACCCAGGCCCAGGGCGCTGCTTTTGCCCGCGCCATCAGGGATGCCTGGCCGCATCCGGCGCCTCTTGACCCCCTCCCCCTGCAAGGGGAAGGGCTGGGGCGGGGGTCGGGAGAAAAAGACAAGGCGTCAAAGGGGCTATTGCAACTTGATCATACCACACCCAGCTATCCGCTTTCGGTTGCGTGCAGTGCGCATGCGCATGGCATTGAGATAGGGGATGCGCTGGCGGCCTATCTGCATGCCTTTACCGCCAATCTGATTTCGGCGGGGGTGCGGCTGATCCCGTTGGGGCAGACTGACGGGCAGATTTCGTTGCGCCTGCTCGAAGCAGATATTGCCGGCGCCACGGCGCTGGCCCAATCATTACCGCTGACAGAAATTGGCAGCGCAACACCGATGCTGGATTTTTGTTCCGCCCGGCATGAAACCCAATATACGAGGCTGTTTCGCTCATGAATAAATCTGTTCACGGCCCTATCCGCATTGGCGTCGGCGGTCCTGTCGGTTCCGGCAAGACCGCACTGATGGATATTTTATGCAAGAATATGCGCGATACCTATTCCATCGCCGCCATCACCAATGATATTTACACCAAGGAAGATGCGCAGTTCCTTACCCGTTCCGGTGCGCTGCCGCCGGAACGTATTGACGGGGTGGAAACCGGCGGCTGTCCCCATACCGCCATCCGCGAAGACGCCTCCATCAATCTGGCCGCCATTGATCGCATGAATGCGCGCTTTCCTGATCTGGATATTATTTTCATTGAAAGCGGCGGCGATAATCTGGCGGCCACCTTTTCGCCGGAACTGGCCGACCTCACGCTCTATGTCATCGACGTGTCGGCGGGGGATAAAATTCCGCGCAAGGGCGGCCCGGGCATTACGCGCTCCGATCTGCTGATCATCAACAAGATTGATCTGGCCCCTATGGTGGGCGCCGATCTGGCGGTAATGGAGCGCGACGCCAGAAAAATGCGCGGGGAGCGCCCGTTTGAGTTTACCAATCTGCGCGCGGGCATCGGACAGGATAAGGTGATTGCCTTTATCGAGCAGCGCGCCGCGCTTTCAGCCAAGGATTAGGGTGACGTTTTGCGCGGCGTTCTGCTATAAGCGGCGCCATGATCAAGGTGAAAATATGCGGATTATCCACCCCGGAAAGCGTTAAGGCGGCGGCCGGCGCTGGCGCGGATTTTGTTGGCTTCGTGTTTTATGACCGCTCGCCGCGATATGTTGGGGCGTCCCAGGCGCGGCTTTTATCGGGGCTGGTTTCTGCTGCCGTCGCCAAAGTGGGGCTTTTTGTGGATGCCGATGACGCCGCCATCGGTGCGGTGCTGGCGCAGGCGCCGCTGGATTATCTGCAACTGCACGGGGCGGAAACACCGGAACGTGTGCGCGATATCCGGACCCGGTTTGAACTGCCGGTAATCAAGGCCATCGCCATTGCAGGGGCAGCCGATATAGACCGCGCCAAAACCTATGAAAGCGTGAGTGATATGTTGCTGTTCGACGCCAAGCCGCCATTGTCGAAGGATGCTTTGCCTGGCGGTAATGGCTTGCTATTCGACTGGACATTGATCGCGGGTTATACTTGGTCCCGGCCCTGGATGCTGGCCGGCGGATTGACGTGTGAAAATATTGCCGAGGCTGTTCGCATCAGCGGCGCCACTATGCTAGATGTGTCTTCCGGCGTGGAAAGCGCGCCGGGGATCAAGGATAATGCGAAAATTCGCCGCTTCATCGGGGCTGCCAGAAACCTTTAACCGGAATAGAAATTTTGACCGTAGCAAAGCCAAATAGTTTTCGTTCAGGCCCGGATGCGCAGGGCCATTTTGGTATTTTCGGCGGGCGTTATGCCGCCGAAACGCTGATGCCGCTGATCCTTGAGCTGGAGGCCGCCTATAGCGATGCAAAAAAAGATCCGGCATTTCAGGCGGAACTGGATGATCTGCTGTGCCATTATGCCGGCCGGCCCAGCCCGCTATATTTTGCCGAGCGTCTGACGCAATATTTCGGCGGCGCGAAAATCTATTTCAAGCGGGACGAGCTGAACCATACCGGATCGCACAAAATCAATAATTGCCTGGGCCAGATATTGCTGGCGCGGCGCATGAAAAAGGGCCGCATCATTGCCGAAACCGGCGCGGGTCAGCATGGCGTGGCGACGGCAACGGTTGCCGCACGCTTTGGATTGCCCTGTGTGATTTATATGGGCGCGGCGGATATTGAACGCCAGCAACCCAATGTATTCCGCATGAAGCTGCTGGGGGCGGAAGTCGTTCCGGTCACCAGCGGCACCGCCACGCTGAAAGATGCGATGAACGAGGCGCTGCGCGACTGGGTGACCAATGTGATGGACACATTTTATATTATCGGCACCGCCGCGGGGCCGCATCCTTATCCGATGCTGGTGCGTGATTTTCAATCGGTGATCGGGCGCGAGACGCGCCAACAGATGCTGGAGCGTGAAGGGCGGCTGCCGGATTCACTGGTCGCCTGTATTGGCGGCGGCTCCAACGCCATCGGCTTGTTCCACCCGTTTCTGGATGACCCGGGCGTCGTCATGTATGGCGTTGAGGCGGCGGGCAAGGGGCTGGAAACCGGGCTGCATGCGGCATCCATTGCGGGCGGGCAACCCGGCGTGCTGCATGGCAATCGTACTTATTTATTGCAGAATGAAGATGGCCAGATCACGGATGCGCATTCGATTTCGGCAGGGCTGGATTATCCCGGCATCGGCCCGGAACATGCCTGGCTGCACGAGGCGGGGCGCGTAAACTATGTGTCGGCCGGCGATGATGAGGCGCTGGCGGCGTTTCAGCTCTGCACCAGGCTGGAAGGCATTATTCCCGCGCTGGAACCGGCGCATGCATTGGCTTATGTGGCGAAATTGGCGCCTGGGCTGGCGCGCGATCATCTGCTGTGCATGAATATGTGCGGGCGTGGCGATAAGGATATTTTTGCCGTTGCGCGCATGCTGGGAACGCAATTGTCATGAGTGAAACACGTATTGATGTGCGCTTCGCGGCGCTGCGCCGCGAGGGGCGCGCCGGGTTGATTACTTTCATCACTGCGGGGGATCCCGATCATGAAACCAGTTTTGAAATATTGCGCGGCCTGCCTGCGGCGGGCGCCGATCTGATCGAACTGGGCATGCCGTTCAGCGATCCGATGGCGGATGGCCCCTCAATTCAGGCGGCCGGCTTGCAGGCATTGCGCAATGGCGCCAGCATGATCCGCACGCTGGAACTGGTGCAGCGCTTTCGCAAGGACGATGCGGATACGCCGGTTATTTTGATGGGCTATTACAATCCGGTTTATCGTTATGGCGTGGACCGTTTCATCACGGATGCAGTGGCGGCGGGGGTGGATGGATTGATCATTGTCGATCTGCCGCCGGAAGAAGATACGGAATTGTGTCTGCCCGCACTCAAGGCCGGGCTGAATTTTATCCGTCTTGCAACGCCCACGACCGATGACCGGCGGCTGCCAGCGGTGCTTAACAATACCAGCGGTTTCGTCTATTATGTGTCCATTACCGGAATCACCGGAACCGCAAGCGCGGATGCGGGCCAGGTGGATGAAGCGGTCAAGCGTATCCGGCGGCACAGTAAACTGCCGGTGGCGGTGGGCTTCGGCATCAAATCGGCGGCGCATGTGGCCGAAGTGGCGCGTTTTGCCGATGCGGCAGTGGTCGGAACAGCGATTATTGATCATATTGCTGCCGCCAGAAAAGCCGGCAAGCCGGCATCCGCCATCGCTGCGGACGTGCATGCATTTGTGGCCGGACTTGCGGCAGGCGTCCGCCAGCTGCGGGAACCGGCGTAAAGCTGTCACCGGCAAAGAACTGAAACAGGCTGAAACTGACACAGGCGGAAACAGACATAGGATGGAAAGCAAACCCATGAACTGGCTGACACGGGTTGTCCGCCCCAAGATTCAGGCCGTGTTCCGCAAACGCGACACGGGCGAGGGCCTGTGGGACAAATGCCCTGCCTGTGACCAGATGGTTTTTCAGCGCGATCTGATTGCGGCGCAGAATGTCTGTCCCAATTGCGATCATCATTTGAAATTGTCCCCCAAGGCGCGTCTGGATTCGCTGTTTGACAATGCGCAATATGACTGGCTGCCGGAAGTTCATGTGACGGCGGACCCGCTTAAATTCCGCGATCAGAAACGCTATCCCGAACGCCTGAAAGAAGCCAGGCGCACAACGGGACGCGACGAGGCGATGCTGGCGGCCAGCGGCAATATTGATGATCTGCTGTGCGTCGTGGCGGTGCAGGATTTTGCTTTCATGGGCGGCTCGATGGGCATGGCGGTGGGAGAAATGCTGATTGCAGCGGCGCATAAGGCCCTGGCGCTTCACGCGCCGCTGATTGTGTTTGCGGCCTCAGGCGGCGCACGCATGCAGGAGGGTATGCTGTCGCTGATGCAGATGCCGCGCACAACGATTGCGGTGCAGATGCTGCGCGAGGCGGGCCTGCCCTATATTGTGGTGTTGACCGATCCAACCACCGGGGGCGTGACGGCGTCCTACGCCATGCTTGGGGATATTCATATTGCCGAACCCAATGCCCTGATCGGGTTTGCCGGGCAGCGCGTCATCCTGCAAACGATCCGCGAAAAACTGCCCGATGGGTTTCAGCGCGCCGAAACGGTGCGTGACAAGGGCATGATCGATCTGGTTGTGCACCGCAGGGATTTGCGTCAGACCCTGTCGCGCATATTGCAGATGCTGATGCACAAATCTCAGCCGCCGCACGGCGAAAGACGCAAAGCAGATATTGCCTTTGATCCGATAGCGCTGGCCCCGCCGGTCAGACCCTAGGAGGCGCGCCAATGCCGGATCAAACGCCAGCCATGCGCCCGCCGGACGATAGCACAGCTATTCTGGCGCGCATGACAGGCATGCATCCCAGAATGATTGATCTGTCCTTGCAGCGGATCATCCGGCTGCTTGAAAAAATGGGCAGCCCCCATCTCAAATTGCCGCCGGTCATCCATGTGGCGGGTACGAATGGCAAAGGCTCCACCACCGCATTTTTGCGCGCCATTCTGGAAAGCGCCGGCCTGCGGGTGCATGTCTATACATCGCCGCACCTGCAACGCTTTCACGAACGCATCCGCCTGGCGGGGCAGATGATCAGTGAGGCCGAGCTGTGCGCGCGCCTGCTGGAATGTGAACGCATCAATGCCGGTGATCCGATTACTTTTTTTGAGATAACCACAGTTGCCGCTCTTTGCGCCTTTGCGGAAATGCCGGCGGATATCGTGCTGCTGGAAGTCGGCCTTGGCGGGCGTCTGGATACAACCAATGTCATAACACACGCCGCCGTGACGGTGATCACGCCGGTTGATCTGGACCATCAGCAGTTCCTGGGGGACACATTGGCCCAAATTGCCGCCGAGAAAGCCGGGATCCTGAAGCCCGGAACGCCCGCCATCATCGGGCCGCAAAAACCAGATGCCGCGCAGGTGATCGAAGCGCGCGCGGCGCTTCTGGGCGCCCCATTGCTGGTTTATGGGCAGGACTGGACCTGTTACCAGGAGCATGACCGGATGGTGTTTCAATATGCCGGCGGACTGCTTGATCTGCCCTTGCCGGCGCTTGTTGGCCAGCATCAGATTGCCAATGCGGGCGCGGCCATTGCGGCGGTGCTGGCGCTTGCGGATTTTCGAATTGATAATGACGCCATCGCGCAGGGCTTGCGCCGCGTTGAATGGCCGGCGCGTTTGCAGCGGCTGGGCAGCGGCCCGCTATTGCAGCTGCTTCCGGCAGGGTCGGAATTATGGCTGGACGGCGCGCACAATCCCGCAGCCGCCGCAGTGGCCGCCAGCGCGCTGGCTGAACTGGAAGAGCGCCATCCGCTGCCGCTCTATCTGATCAGCGCAATGCTGACAACGAAAGACACACAGGGATTTTTTGCCGCATTCAATGGGCTGGCGCGGGAAGTGCGCACGATTTCCCTGGACGGCGAAGCAAATATCATGCGTGCGGATACGCTGGCAGACGCCGCCAGGCAGGCAGGGCTAGCCGCACATGCAGCGGACAATCTGCCCCAGGCGCTTGCCGATATTGCCAGCCTCAGCCCGGCGCCGCCACGGGTGCTTGTTTGCGGCTCGTTATATCTGGCGGGCCATGTGCTTACACTGAACGAAATCTAGCACTGAACGAAATCTAGGCGGCGGCGGAGGCTTCAATTTTGGCGCCGGGTGCTGCGATGAGCGGCAGGGTCACTGTAAAGACTGTGCCCTGTCCTTCGAGGCTTTCAACGGTAATTTCGCCGCCATGCAAGCGCACCAATTCCTGTGCCACGCACAGACCAAGCCCGGTCCCGGCGATGCCAACGGATGTCTGGGCGCGGAAGAATCGTGAAAACATCCGCGGCAGATCTTCTTTTGCAATACCAATTCCGTGATCCGTGACGGTGATAAACACCCGGTCATTATTGCGCCAGCCGTGAACATAAATTTCACAATTATGCGGCGAATATTTGATGGCATTGGACACCAGATTGGTCATCACCCGTTCCAAAGCATTGCGATCTGCGATGATATGATCCGGTAATTCCGCGAGATTGCACAATATATGGTGGGTTGCGGAAATTTCCTGATGGGATTCGCAAACCTCCTGTATCAATTTGCGAAGGTCACACTGTGCAGGCGTTACCTCGACCATTCCCGCGTCCAGACGCGCCGCGGTCAATGTGCTGTCAATCAGGCTGGTCATACGGCTGACGGCGTTACGAATTTTCTCACACCGCTTTATGACTCTTTCCGCAGTAAGCCCCTGTGGATTGGCGCATAATAATTGCGTGGACCCGTCAATAATTGCCAAAGGCGTGCGAAATTCGTGTGACGCCATGAATACGAATTGCCGGTGCGTATTGTTCAGCTCTTTTTCTTTTTCCAGCGCAAGTTGCAATTCCACCGCCTGGGCTTGCAAGACGGCCTCCTGCTGTTTATAGCGGGTGATATCAGAATGCAGAATGATGATGTCGCCGCCGGGGGTCTGTGCGCGGTTGATTTTCAGCCATGTCCCATCCGCACGCTCAATCTCATCTTCAGTGATGCCCTGCTGAAGCCTTTCAAAGCATTGCAGCCACCTTGATTTTTCCAATTCGCTCATGGCGGACTTGACAAGGTTTGCGCCAACCTCTTCGAGCGCATCCCCGGGTTTTGCGGGCGGGATCACATTGGGGTGCAGTGTGTGCATGCGTTCGTTTAACATTACCACGCGCCGTGAACTGTCAATCAGACAGAAACCATCCTGAATGGCGTTGATGGCGGCCGTCAGCCGCGCCTCGGTATTTTTTATGTCCTGGATCTGGGCATCGACTTTTTTTTCCAGCCTTATCCGGTGACGGCGCAGTTCTGTTTCGGCCTGCACCCGGGCGGTTATATCAGTCATCGATCCGGCAAGGCGCAGCAATTTTCCATTCTCATCCCGTTCGCTTACCGCCTTACCCTGAAACCAGTGATATTCGCCATAATGGCCGCGAATACGATATTCCAGTTCGACAGTGTCTGCGCCACTGGCAGAGAAGCTGTTCAAAACCTCAGTGACGGCCGGTAAATCCTTAGGATGAATTTCCGCAAGATAGCCCTTGCCGGTGGTGGGGACTTTTTCATCGCTCCACCGGAGGATTTTTTTGAAATGCCCGGAGAGATATAATTTATCCGTTGTGACATCCAGTTCCCAGACGCCGCTCTCGGTTCCGCGCATGAACGATTCATAATGCTTTTGCATTTCCTGAAGCCGGGCCTGCATCCTGGGTGCGTCCAGCATCAGCTGGATATTTTTCAACCATCTGCGGCTTAGGGCCTGTATCTGTCCAATAAAAAAATAGCCGGGACTTTTGCTTGACATGCCTTCAACTTTTAATAGTTGTTAATAATATAATTCAATCATAAATATATTAATATTTAATTAACTCTACTTTAATCTATTTGAAATATATTTACACTACTATAAGAGGTATTATTTCCTGTGCAGATCTGGAGAGCGGGCCTATGGCAAAGATTCTATGCGTCGAAGACGAGCCGGCAATTCGGGAAGATATTGTTGAGGCGCTTGAAATGCAGGGGCATGAAATCGTAGAGGCGGAGAATGGGCGTGAGGGCCTCGAAGCCATTTTGCGGGAGCGGCCGGATCTGACGATTTCCGATATTACCATGCCGATGATGGATGGGCTCGGACTGCTGGGCGAGATCCGGGCGCATCATCCGGAATTTGCCGATATGCCGTTTTTATTTCTTTCCGCGCTTGCGGACCGCAAGGATCAGATTACCGGCCGCGAACTGGGCGCCGACGAATATCTGACCAAGCCGGTGGATTTTGAGCTGATGCATGTGGTTGTCAAAGCCAAATTACGGCAGGTGCAGCGCATGCAGGAACATAAGGATCGCCAATTATTGAAAATGTATGGAGCCCTGACCAATATGCCCATTCTTGAAAAGGAAATAAAACAGCAGCAGCAGCAGCTTTCCGGTAAAAGGCTGAATATTATCTGCGTGGCCGCCGATGATCTGGATCTGACAGAGATGACGGACATGATCAAAGCGTCCGGCCATGCTCTGTACTGTATGAAAAGCGGCCGCAAATTTATCGAAGCCGCAGACATTCTGGCCCCCGATCTGCTGCTCATTACTTTCAACACCGGCGACCTGCAGGCGCCGATGGTCATGAAGGCCTTGCTGGAACAAGGCAGCACCCCCTGCCAGAAAATATTGCTGGTGCCGCCCTCAATACCGGATTTTCCCGCCATGGGCACATTGCCAACCTTTGATCTGCATATGCGCCTCCCGGTGGACACCGGGGAATTGATGCAGCAGATCGACCGGTTAAGCCAGCAGCTCAAAGACACAGAAGACCTGCTGGAAGCAAGCTAGAGCGAGATGATTTTAGTTTGAAGCCCCCAAACTCGGTGTCACCCCGCACTTGTTGCGGGGTCCAGGGCCCCAAACACAAGCTTTACTTTGTGGCTCCTGGACCCCGGAATAAATCCGGGGTGACAAGTTGAGAGATAGGTGCGCTTCTATACGATCACAAATTGCTCTAAACCCCGCTATTCGCCCACCTGCAATAATTTGCCGGTGCGGCGCGCGGATTTGAGGCAGGCGAGAAACCACCAGCAGGCAGCGGCCAGATAGGCCGCGTTCAGCGCCAGCGCCATGAATAGCAGATCATACCGGATTTTATGATCGATCATGATGGCGCGCATCCCCTCGAACACATAGGAAGGCGGCAGGCTCCAGGAAATCCACTGTACCCATTCGGGCAGGATGGCGACGGGATAATACACCGCGCACAGCGGCGCCAGGCCGAAAATCAGCGCCCAGGCCAGGCTTTCCGCCCCCATGCCGTAACGCAGCACCAGCCCCGACACCAGCAGCCCCATCGACCAGCCGGCCATGATCAGGCAGACAAAAAACGCCACCAGCATCAGCCCGAGGCTGTACACATTAAATCCGAAAAACCACACCGCCAGCAAGGTTGCGGGGAAAATGCCAAACACCGTGCGCAGCACGCTCATCGTCAGCAGCGCATAGATAAATTCGCGCGGGCGCAGCGGGCTGACTAGCAGATGCCCCAGATTGCGCGACCAGATTTCCTCAAAAAAGGACAGCGCAAAACCCATCTGTCCACGGAACATCACGTCCCACAGCATGACCGCGCCGAGTAGCACGCCAAAGGCCTGCGCAAAAAAACTGCTATTTTCATGCAGGAACGAGGTGATGAAGCCCCACATCACCATTTGCAGGGTCGGCCAGTACCACAGGTCCAGCACCCGCGGCCACGACCCGATGATCAGATAGACATAGCGCAGCACCATGCCCGCCACCCGGTGCGGCGCGCTGTCGCGCTGGGCGATGGGGGCGTGGCTGCGCAGCGCGGGCCGGGGCTCCATATTCATGAATTAATCCAGCTAGCATTCAAGTTGAATCGCTTGATCTCGTCTTTAAAATTGACCCTCACCCCGCCCCTCTCCCTTACAGGGAGAGGGAGGAGTTTTCGGCAATTGCCCTCCTCCCCCTGAAAGGGGGAGGTTGGGAGGGGGTCAATGGGTAGACCTGAAATCATACCACCTTAATCAGTATTCTGATCATCCTTTCAGGATGGATTTTCCGGCGTAACGCGCCGCGGTTCCCAGAATTTCCTCAATGCGGATGAGCTGGTTATATTTCGCCACCCGGTCGGAGCGCGCCAGCGAGCCGGTTTTGATCTGGCCGCAATTGGTGGCGACCGCCAGATCGGCGATGGTCGCATCCTCGGTTTCGCCGGAACGGTGCGACATCACGGCGGTATAGCCCGCCTTATGCGCCATGTCGACCGCCTCCAGCGTTTCGGTCAGGCTGCCGATCTGGTTGACCTTGACCAGAATCGAATTGGCGGTGCCGCGCGCTATGCCGTCTTTCAGCCGCGCCGAATTGGTGACGAACAAATCATCGCCGACCAGCTGCACCTTTGCGCCCAGCGCATCCGTCAGCGCCTTCCACCCGGCCCAGTCATCCTCGGCCATGCCATCTTCGATCGAAATAATGGGATAGCGTTTCACCAGATCGGCGTAATAGGCGACCATGCCTGCGCTATCCAGCATCTTGCCCTCGCCCGCCAGAACATATTTCCCGTCTTTGTAAAATTCGGTCGATGCCGCATCCAGCGCCAGATATATATCGGCGCCCGGCTTGTAACCGGCCTTCTCGATCGCCTTCATGATAAAATCAAGCGCTTCGGTGGCGGAACCCAGCGCCGGGGCAAAGCCGCCTTCATCGCCGACATTGGTGTTGTGGCCCGCATCTTTCAGCCCGGATTTGAGCGTGTGAAACACTTCCGCCCCCATGCGCACCGCCTCGGCGATGCTGCTTGCTGCCACCGGCATGATCATGAATTCCTGAATATCGATGGGATTGTCGGCATGCGCGCCGCCATTGATGATGTTCATCATCGGCACCGGCAGGGTGCGCGCCAGCGGCCCGCCCACATAACGAAACAGCGGCAGCTCCAGCTCGTTTGCGGTCGCTTTCGCGATGGCCAGCGACACGCCCAGAATGGCGTTGGCGCCCAGGCGCGATTTATTGGGGGTTCCGTCCAGATCGCACATCATCCGGTCGAGCAGGATCTGCTCTTCGGATTCCATGCCCGACAGCAGATCGAACAGCTCATTATTCACGGCGGCGACGGCCTGTTGCACGCCCTTGCCCTTGTAGCGCGGGCCGCCATCGCGCAGTTCCACCGCCTCATGCGCGCCGGTAGATGCGCCGGAGGGCACGGCAGCCCGGCCCATGGCGCCGGATTCCAGAATGACATCGACTTCGACCGTCGGATTGCCCCGGCTGTCGAGAATTTCACGGCCTTTAATGTCAATGATTGCAGTCATGAATGGACCGGCCCCTTCGCTGATATATGGTCTGTGGAATCACACACTGTTCATAGCTGAAGGCTGCGCAAATGTCATCGCAGCCGTTCAAGCCGGTTGAAATTTCAGTGTGGAAAGCAGGTCAGCGGCTGCCGGTTTCGTTGCCAGGAAACGGCGCGAACGGAAAGGGCGGCGTGTCCTTGAGAAACACCATGAACGCAAGCACTTCGCCGAGATAGCTCAGCAAATTTTCGCAAAAATGTGCGATTTCCTCATTTTTTGACTTGTGCACGGCGTAGTAGACAAATTGCACAATAGCCAGCAGAACAAGGGCATTAAAGGTGAAATAGCCAAGCACGCCGACACCTAATGCATAAAGCAGCCGCACCCGCAAGGGTTTCCCGGCCAGACTGTCCCCGCCCGCGCCGGAATAAGCGGCTCTATCCAGATAACTCATTTTCAGTAAATCCCGTTTCAGAATGACGTTATGACGTTACCGCTCTATATAGTTATTATCAGATCGAAGTATAAAAAATATTAAGCGCCAGTGACGCCGGTCACTTTTTTATTTTTTACAAATACGCCGATCAGCACGGCTCCGGTGACAAAGCCGCCTATATGGGCATCCCAGGCGATCAGCATAACAACTTCGCCAACCTGGATGCCGCTTAGCCCGAAAATGACATTCACCAGCAGCCATATCCCGCTCATCGACAGAAAACTGCGATCATAAAGCGGTAGCAGACGGATCGGCCTGCGGCCTTCGGGGCCAAGATCCTGCTTTCGCCCCCCCATAACATCCTCAAGCGGAAATCGGAAAGCGGCCCCCATCATGCCCGAAATGGCGCCAGAGGCCCCGATCATCGGCGTCAACCCGCCCATATCCGCCACCACATGCACAAGCGCCGCACTGGCCGCACAGATCAGGTATAGCGATAAAAACCGGGCAGTTTCGATTTTACGCACGACGGCGGTTCCAAACGCCAGCAGCCAGGCGCTATTTATCGCCAGATGGGTATAGTCAGCATGCAGAAAAGCATAGGTAATGAAGGATGGGATGGCGGACCAGACGCCGCCAGGAAACGCCGACACAATGTCCGGCATATATCGCGCCGGCAAGATGCTGAACATATTAAGTGTGAACTGGTTATATGCAGGCGAAATAAGGCCGCGCATCACATGGATGCCAACTAAAAGGGCGATTAATATCAGGATTATTCTGGGAACAAAAAAAATGGGCTGCCGGTCGCCCTCACGTACCCTTGCGTACATTGGCGACGCTTGCTCCATTGTTCCCAAACCCGAATTGAAACAGACTGTGCAGGCATGTGAATCGCCCATCAGGCCTGAAGCATGACTTGGCCCCCCATCGGGGCGCCAGCTTTATTTAGTATGAACTTCATTTTGTTATAAATTGTGTTTATTGTGTGTTAATTGGCACACTCTGTGCTGTTAACCATAGTGAAGCCTGATTTACCATGTAGGTATAATCTAAGATTGGTATATAATCATGGCTCTAAAGGTTTTTTTTTAAGCAGCGATTCCGGTTTTAATATTCAATCTGCGGGTGATTTTCGCCGGGGGCGCGCCACCGGCGGCTCATGTTTTACAGGTGCCAGTGATGCAGGCGGGATTTATACATTTTGGGCTGATTTTGTCATTTTCCGTGCTGGCCATGCAGCCGGTAAAGGCCGAGAAACTGATCGTTGGCGCTGCCGCTGCCGTGGTGCGCGAGGTTGAGGGCATATCAGGCTCCGATGTGCGCCGGCTTTCGATTGAGGACAAGGTGTTTTTCAATGAAGTCATTTCCACCAAGGCGGACAGCGCCTCCAAAATCCAGTTTCCCGACGATACATTGCTGACTGTTGGACCGGATTCCAAGGTGACCATTGACGCCTTTGTATATGATCCAAACGCCAAAAACTCCAGAATGGTCGTCAATGCAACGCTGGGGGTGGCGCGTTTTGTAACGGGCCGCATGGGCAGCGCGGCCTATCAGATCAAAACCCCGACTTCGACCATTGGCGTGCGCGGCACCATACTGACGGTGACCGTGGAAGAAGATGGCACGTCCAGCGCCATCGTCGAAAACGGAAGTATTGTGGTGCAGGGTGAGACGGGCGAGCCTGTTGAGGTCACCGAAGGACTGTCCACCACGACGGAGCCGGGCGAGCCCGCGTCTGAACCCGCCCCCCCCGATGCCGATGTAGAAGCAGATGTTGCAGAAATGGATGTGACCCTGTTGCTGGATGGCGGGGAACAGGGGGGTAATGACAGTGTCGATGATACGGAATTATTGGAGATCGTAGAAGAGGTTGAACAAACCCGCGCAGCGGGCTGCGGCTGTTAGCCGATTTTGCCTACTGTGTCTGTCAGGCGGGGATGGGGGTATTGAAATGGGGCAAGACATGCGGGTGAAAAAAGCGCAGCCTGTATCCGGGGCTGCGGGTGCGGTCGTTATGGCGGCCGTCATTGGCTTGATTGTTGCACTGTTGGGGATAAGCTCCCCCGCCTTTGCCGTGGAGACGGGTCAGATTGTCAAGGGCAGTGTGACAGTGGGCGGTATGGCCATGCCGCTGCCAGATGGCGAATGGACGGTTTACTATGCCGTGGAAGATGATGGCGCCAAATTCTTGAACGCCAAACTCGGGTTGGTTCTGCTCAGCGGCAAGGCCGTTAAACAGACGGCCTATTTCCGGGTATCCCGGTCCAAAACCGGCGCGGGTTTCAAGCCCTATGCGCAATGTTCGCAACCCTATTATTTCTTTAGCGAAACGGTTCAGAACCAGGCGGGCGGGGCGCAGGACTGCTGGCATATTCTGGTCGAAACCCTGGCGCCGGATGAAGAATCCGACCGCCAGAAAGCAATATTGGCCTTCGCCAAGGCCCACGGGGTATTTCTGCCGCTGACTGTTATCGGCCCGCGTTTTCATTATGCCAGTTCGCAGGCGCTGCTCCAGGCTTCTTACGGCTGGACACCGGACCTGATTGTCAAGGCCCCCAAAGATATCAAGGTATGGCGGTTTCAGGACTGGACCTCCGAAGCGGTGGCCAGTGAACCCAGGAAAAAAGTCATTATGACCAAATTCAAACGCTGGGGCGCCGGCTGGCGTCCAAAGATTGACAGCGTCTTTTCTGGCTTCAGGAAATAGTAATGCTCCGCATACGTAATGCACTCATAAATCTTGTTTTTGGCATGGCGCCGGGGATTCTTCTGGCCATGGCGCCGGTTCACGCCCAGACGCCGCCTAACCTGCCAGGCACGGTTGATCCGGGCCGTTTGCAGGAACGTTTTGAAGCCCCCCAGCTTCCGCGCGCGGTGGAAGAACCGTTGCTGCCGGATGACGAGAAAAAGATGCCCCCGGAGGACGCGGAAAAAATCCGGTTCAAACTGAACGCCATACAATTGCGCGGCAATACGGTTTATTCCGAGGCGGAACTGGGGCCGATTTACCAGCCATATCTGGGCAAGGAAATTTCACTGGCAACCCTGTACCAGATTACAGACGCCATTACCGCTTTTTACCGCAATTCTGGTTATGTGTTGACACGTGCGACGACCCCCGCACAGCGTGTGGAAAATGGCAATGTGCAGATCGCGATCTTCGAAGGGACGATCGGCAAGGTAACGATAGAGGGCAATGTGCCCGCGCGCCGCGCGCTGCTGGACGCCTATTTGAAAAAAATCACGGACAGTGTCCCGCTCAGAAGCGATGTGCTGGAACGTTATGTGCTGTTGATCAATGATTTGCCGGGCATTAACGCCAAGGCCGTTCTGGTTCCGTCCTTTGAAACGGCGGGCGCGACCGATCTGGCCTTGCAACTATCAGATGATCGCTGGGACGCCGCGCTGAGTGTGGATAATCGCGGCACCGAATTTATCGGCGCGGTGCAGTTTCGCGCCCAGGGCGGGGTAAACAATCTGTTTGGTAATTTTGAACGCATCAGCGGGCAAAGCGTCGTCACCCAGAATACCAATGAACTGCGTTTCTTCGATTTTGGCTATGTGCAACCGGTGGGAACAGAAGGTACGCTGGCGGGAGTTTCGGCGAATATCAGCTGGTCCAATCCGGGCGCGTCGCTGAAGCCGTTTGACGTGGAAGGGCAGAACCGTTCTGTCACGGCGTCGCTCAGCCATCCCTGGATCAGATCACGCCGGCAGAACATTTCCTTTCAGGGCAGCTTCACGGTCAAAAATTCGCGCACCGATTTGCGCAGTTCGCTGCTGACGGAGGACCGGCTGCGTGTCCTGCGCGCTGGGGCGTCGGCGGATTTCACCGATAGCTTTGGCGGCGTCAATCTGTTTGGTCTCGATGTAAGTCAGGGGCTGGATATTCTGCACGCCACCAATAGCGGCGATCTGAACCGCACCCGGTTTAGCGGGCGCGAGGATTTCACCAAATTTTCCGGCAACGCCATGCGGATACAGACCATCACCGAACGGCTGCGCGCGGTGTTGGGCCTGAATGCCCAATATGCCCTGTCGCAGCTATTTTCATCGGAGGAATTCGGTTATGGCGGCGTGCCGTTCGGCCATGCCTATGATCCGTCGCAATTGACCGGTGATCACGGCGTGTCCATGCGCGCCGAGGGCCAATATGCGCTGCCATATGAACATGAATTTCTGCGCTCCAGCGAAGTTTACGGATTTTATGATCTCGGCACGGTCTGGCATATTGATAATAATGACCGGCCCTGGAAGCAATCGGCTGCCTCGCTTGGCGGCGGCGCGCGCTTTACGCTCAGCACCAGGCTTCTAGGCTATGCCGAGATCGCCAAACCCCTCACCACCAGCGTGCCCGCCCGCGGAACCGAAGGCAAATCGCCGCGCTTTTTCTTCAGCCTGACCGCGCCGCTGTAACCGGCCGCACGGGCGTCCTACCTTACAATCCGGTACAGTACCGTGCCCTGGGCGATCAGATCACCGCTCAGCTTTTCAGCGACATCCACATGGCTCCAGAAAATTTCCGTGTCGCGGTTGACGACACGGGCATAGGCCACCAGTTCGCCTTTGGGCTGCGGCTTGTGCAGTTGCGCCTGGATGGCGGCGGTCGAGGCCTTGTAGGGGCCGGGGCCGGTTTCCGCCCAGGCGGCCATCGCGCCGCAGGTATCCAGCAACGCCAGCACCGCGCCTTCATGATGCCCGCCATTCAGATCGCGGTTCGCCTCAATGTCGGGCATGACCATGCGGGCGCGGCTGTCCGCCATCTGTTCGGCTTTCAGGCCGCGTGATGCGATGAAGCTGACGCCGCCCATCATCTTTCCCATGGGGCTGACCTCATCGCCGCCCGCATCCACCGGACATTTCACCATTTTAGCGGGTGCAAGCCCCATGCGTCCGCGCATCGCCAGCGTCGCATGGCCTGTCGGTTTGCCGTCTTTCGTGTGGGTGGTGACCTCGACGAAGCATAATTCCTTGCCCTTGCGCAGCAGTTTCGCTTCACCGATCACATCTTCATTGATGGCGGCCGCCAGATAATTGATCTGAAAGCCGATCGTGTGCCACGGTCCGCTTGCCGCGCCCAACGCCGCCCGCGCCACAGTATGCCCGCCAATAGAAGAGAGCGAGGCATAGACGCCGCCATGCAGCGCACCGCCCGGATTGGCATTACACTCATTGAAGGGCAGTAAAAACGCTGCACCGGTTTCGCTCAACGCAGTCAGCTTGACACCAAGCGCCAGCGCATAGGGTGACTTTTCCACCCAGTCACGTACAAAATCCATACTCGCTACTTTCTATTTTTCTATTTCATGTTGGGGATAAGGCAGGTGTGGATCGATTCATCGCCCGGCACCTGACGCGCCAGGGTTTTGATCGCCAGCTCCGCTTGCGTGAGATCGAAATCATGCGTGTGCATTTTCTCAAACGGCACCTTGCGGCTTTCCAGCAGTTCAATTGCGCTGGCATAGCCCGACCAGGTCACGCCCATGGCGCCCTTGATGGTGATTTCCTTCATTACGATAATATCGGAAATAAAGCCGGGCACCGGCTTGTAGCCCTTGACGCCGGCCAGCACAATCGTACCGCCGGGGCGCACGAAATTCAGCGCATCGGTCACCGGCTCGGTGGCATAGGCCGACACGTCCACCACCACATCCGCGCCCTTGCCATTGATATATTCCCGCACCTTCTCTTTGGCCTTTTCATTCTGCACGTCGATGGTGTGATCGGCGCCAAACAGTTTGGCGATTTCCATCTTCGGGCGGTCCGCCTCCAGGCCCGTCACGATGACCTTGCCTGCGCCTGCGGCCTTTACCGCGGCGACGCTGGAAAGCCCGCGCTGGCCCGGCCCCATGATCACCACGGTGTCGCCCGGTTTGGTTTGCGGAATTTCCACCGCCCAGCGGAACCCCGCGCCCAGCGGATTGAACATCACCGCCAGTTCGGTCGGCAGACTTTTATCCAGCTTGTGCAGAATGGTGTTGGGATCCAGATACATATATTCCGCATAACCGCCCCACAAGCCGCCGCCATCATCGATCGGAATATAGGAATAGATGCGGCGATTGTCGCACAGATGATAGCTGCCCCCCAGACAGGGCGGGCAGAAGCGGCAGGAAATCATGGTCTCGACCGCCACCCGGTCGCCCACATTAACGCCCCAGCGCCGCGCCGCATTATCACCAATGGCTTCGATGAACCCGATCGGCTCATGGCCAGGGATCACATTCATCGGCATATTCAGAAAGCCTTCATATTGCTCGTAATCGCTGCCGCAAATGCCGCAGGCCTCAACCCGCATAATGGCGGTGTCGGCGGTAACTGGCGGGACGGGCAAATCCATGCGTTCGATTTTTTTCGCGCCGGTCAGCACCATGGCCAATGATTTTTTCGGAGGCATTTCCCTGATCCTTTTTTGTTAGCAGTTTTGCAGAAGCTTATAATAGATTAGCCCCATAACCAAATAAAAGCCGCCATCAAACAGGGAAGACATCCATGAAATCATCGTCCGGCCATACGCCGCGCATCGCCATGCTATCGATCGAGGACGCCAAAAAAGCCGCCATCGCGGAAGGCATTCCTGAAATGATGGCGCCGCTCAGCATCTTTCGCATTCTGCTGAAAAACCCGCCTTTGGCGCGCGAAATCGGCAATACGCTGAACATGCTGCTGTTAAAGGGCAATCAGCTGGACGGGCGGCTGCGCGAACTGATCATCATGCGGCTGGGCTGGGCTACCGGCTCCAATTATGAATGGACCCAGCATTGGCGGGTGGCAGTGGGCATGAATATTCCCGAAGATGTAATTTTGGCGGTGAAGGACTGGAAAAATTCCAAAATCCTGACCGATGCGGACAAGGCCGTCCTGCAGGCGACCGACGATATTCTGCAAAATGGCGCGATTTCTGATGCCGCCTGGAAAGAATGTGTGAAGCATGTGCCGAACGAAGCGGCGCAACTTGAAATTGTCGCATCCATTGGCAACTGGCGCATGATTTCGCAGATCCTGCTATCTTTGCAGGTGCCGCTGGAAGAAGGTGTAATGTCCTGGCCGCCACTGGGTGAAAAGCCCGCCAATGCACCCGCTGATTATTAATCCCCTGAGAAAAGAAGAGGAAATGAACATGGCGAAATTACCGTTGAATGGAAAACTGCTCGGTCATGTGTTTGAAGCGGTCGATGTAAGCTGGGATCATAAGGATACGATTCTGTATGCGCTGGGCGTTGGCGCGAAACCCGCCGATCAGCTTGAATTTGTCTATGAAGGCCGGGGGCCGAAAGTGCTGCCGACTTTCGCGGTGATTCCGGGCGGGCGCGGCATGATCGGGGCCATGGAGAATATCGATCTGCGGCTGGAAATGCTGCTGCATGGCGAACAGGCGATTACGCTGAAACGTCCCATCCCGCCGCGCGCCAAGGCCAAAGTCTATGGCAAGATCGTCGAGGTGTGGGACAAGGGCAAGGCCGCCGTGATCGGCATTGAAAGCACGCTGGAAGACAAGGACGGCGTGCTGCTGACCACCTATGCCAGCCTGTTTGTGCGTGGCGCAGGCGGTTTTGGCGGCGAACGCGGCCCGTCAACCGAGGGAAAGAATGCGGTCCCGGACCGCGCGCCCGATGCCGTGGTTTCGGAAACCCCGCTGCTGGAACAGGGCGCGATTTACCGCCTGTCCGGTGACTGGAATCCTATCCATATCGACCCGGAATTCGCCAAACTGGGCGGGTTTAATGCACCCTTCATGCATGGGTTATGCACCTATGGCTTTGTCGGCCGCGCCGCGCTCAAAGTGCTGTGCGGCAATGATCCGGCCAAATTCACCTCCATGACCGGGCGTTTTGCCGACCGGGTGGAATTTGGCGACACCATCGTCACCAAGGTCTGGAAAACCTCGCCAGGCGAGGCGATTATCCAGGCTGAAACCCAAAAAGGGAACATCGTCCTGTCTCAGGGCAAAGTGACCTATAGCGCGTAAAAACATGAAAAGTCCTGTTTACGATAAAAATAAGTTGCAAACAGGACGCTTTTCATAAAAATATGTTATAAGAGATTGCTGATTTCACAGGAGGAGTAACCAGGATGATCAAGAAACCGATTTCTGCAGACAGCCATATCACCGAGCCGCCAAACTGTTATATCGACTATATCGAGCCGAAATTTCGCGATGTCGCCCCCCACATCAAATTCGTGGAAGGCATTGGTGATATCTATGTGGTCAATGGCATGGACAATCCTGTGCCGATGGCGCTGATCGCCGCCGCCGGGAAACAGCCCGAAGAATTACGGATTGACGGCGCGCGTTTTGAAAGCCTGCACAAAGGCGGCTGGGATTCCAAATTCCGTATCGCCGATCAGGAACGTGACGGCGTCGCAGCCGAGATCATCTATCCGAGCGTGGGCATGCTGCTGTGCAATCACAAGGATTTCGTCTACAAGCGGGCCTGCATGAAGGCCTATAACCGCTGGCTGCTGGATTATTGCTCCACGGACCGCAAACGCCTCATCCCGCTGGCGCAGATCTCCATGGGCTCCATCGCCGAAGGCATCGAGGATCTGAAAGAGATCAAGAAGCAGGGCTTTGACGGCGTCATGATGAACGGCATTCCGGCCGAGCATGATTACGACCATCCGGACTATGACAAATTCTGGCAAACCGCCATTGATCTGGAACTGCCTTTGTCCTTCCACATTCTGACTGCTGGCGACAGCAGCGGCGTGCTGGGTGGCGGCGTGCGCGGCCCGCGCATCAACGCCTTCCAGTCCATTATCCGCGGCTGTCAGGATATTATGGGCATGCTGGTGTTTTCCGGCGTGTTTGAGCGCAATCCCAAGCTCAAGATCGTCTGCGTTGAAGCCGATGCCGGCTGGGCGCCGCACTTCATGTACCGTATGGATCACGCCTATAAGCGGCATCGTTTCTGGATGAAAGGTCAGGAGCTGAAAAAGCTGCCGTCCGAATATTTCAAGGAAAACATCTATATGACCTTCCAGGATGACTGGGTGGCGTTCCAGATGTCGGATATGGTCAACACCAAGCGTCTGATGTGGGCGAATGATTTCCCGCATTCCGACGCCACCTGGCCCTGGTCGCAGGAAATGTTGAACGAGCATTCCAAGCATCTGACGGAACAGCAGCGCAACGACATTTGCCACAATAATGTCGCGGAGCTGTACAAGCTTAAAGTCGCTGCCTAAACCGCGCTGACTTCGCATTCTCGCAGCCGGCGCGGTTTAACCGCTGCGCCGGCTGTTTGATTTCTGGTCCCGCATCAAGGAGGAAAACAATGGATTATGATATTAAAATTACCGGCGGCTTGATCGTCGATGGCACCGGTTCCAAAGGCTATCATGGCGATGTTGGGATCAAGGACGGCAAGGTTGTCGCCCTGGGCAAGGCGACCGGCAATGCCGCCAAAACCATCAATGCCGATGGCAAGGTTGTTTGCCCCGGTTTTGTTGATATTCATACGCATTATGATGCGCAAATCATCTGGGACCGTATGCTGACGATTTCGCCCTGGCATGGGGTGACGACGGTTGTCATGGGCAATTGCGGTTTTAGCGTTGCGCCCACCCGCCCTTCGCACCGTGATCTGATCATGCGCACCCTGGAAAATGTCGAAGGCATGAGCGTCGCCGCCCTTCAAGAGGGCCTGGGCGAAAAATGGCCATTCGAAACTTTCCCGCAATATCTGGACGCGATCGAAAGCCGGGGGACGGCCATCAATGTCACCGCGCTGATTGGCCATACAGCGGTGCGGCTTTATGTGATGGGCGAAGAATCCACAGAACGCGAGGCGACGCCAGACGAAATCGCGCAAATGCGCAAAATTGTCTTTGACGCCATTGAAGCGGGCGCGCTGGGCTTTGCCACCTCCAAGGCGTTCACCCATGTCGGTTATGATGGCCGTCCGGTGCCCAGCCGCCTGGCCAGCTTTGATGAAATTCGCTCATTGGCCGGTGCGCTCGGCGATGCCGGCAAGGGCATGATCCAGGCGACAGCGGGGGCGGACTTCGCCTTTGATCAATTCGCCACCTTGTATCAGGAAACCGGGCGTCCGGTCAGTTGGACCGCGCTGCTGGCCGGTATTGGCGGCGGCGGGCTGGGCATCGGTACCGCGACTGAACAGTTGAAGCGTTCTGACGAACTGGTTGCGGCCGGCAATAAAGTCTATCCGCAGGTCACACCGCGTTCGCTGAATTTTGAATTGCAGTTCAAGGCGCCATTCATATTCGAAAGCCATCCGGCGTTCAAACCGGTGTCGCAGGCCGACTTCGAAGGCAAGAAAAAAATCTATGCCTCACCCGAATTCCGCGAGACTTTCCGCGAAGTCATCAAAGGCGGTATCGGCAGCGCCTGGAGCCGCGCTACCATCACTTATTGCCCGCATGCGCCAGAACTTGAAGAACGCCTGCTGGCCGATGTCGCAAAGGAACGCGGCGTGCATCTGGCTGATCTCAGCCTGGAATTGGCGCTGGCCGATAATCTGGAAACCCGTTTCCGCATGCCGGTCGCCAATGCCAATGAAGACGAGGTGCTGCCGCTGTTGCAGAACAAAAACACGGTTCTGGGCCTGTCGGATGCGGGCGCGCATGCCAGCCAATTGTGCGACGCCTGCGCCTCCACCTATCTGCTGGGCCACTGGGTGCGCGAGAAAAAAGCCATCCAGCTGGAAGAGGCTGTGCGCATGCTGACATCGCGCCCGGCGGAAGTGTTCGGTATTACCGATCGCGGGACGCTGAAAACCGGTGTGCCCGCCGACGTGGTGGTGTTTGATCCCGCAACTGTCGGGACCACAAAACTGCGCCGCGTCTTTGATCTGCCGGCCGGCGCCGACCGCCTGGTGGCCGACGCTTATGGCATCAATGCAGTGATCGTCAATGGCGTGCTGCTGCGCGAGGAAGGCGTGGACGCCTTTGATCCTGCATCTGATAAACTGCCCGGCAAGCTGCTGCGCAATGGCAAGGCGGCGTAACAAAGTACAGATTTTTCAGGTCTAAAAAGGCCCGCAAGCACTGCGCTTGCGGGCCTTTTTATTTACGTGCGCCTGCCGCTTGAATAACGCCGGGAGGCTCAGCTGTGCAGAGCTGATCGCTATGCGTTTAGGTTTGTTCAAAATCCATCTACATCGTCATTGCAATGACGTGGAGGGGAATGTGATTCAACCTAAAATCATACCGCTCTAATCGCATCATGCGCTGAAACCCAACACATCCATCATGGAGTAAAGCCCAGGCCGCTTGCCCTGGCCCCATTTTGCAGCGGCAACTGCGCCGCGCGCAAAAATCGAGCGGTCAGACGCCTGATGGCGCAGTTCGATGATTTCATCGTCGGCGGCGAAGATCACGCTGTGTTCGCCCACCACTCCGCCGCCACGCAATACTGCAAAGCCAATATCGCCCGCCTTGCGCGGCCCCGTTACCCCATCGCGCCCGCGCGCGGCGGTATCAGACAGTTTCACGCCGCGCCCCTGCGCCGCCGCTTCGCCCAGCAGCAGTGCCGTGCCCGATGGCGCGTCCACCTTGTGACGGTGATGCATTTCCAGAATTTCTATATCGAATGTGCTGTCCAGCAGTTTAGCAACCTGTCTGGTCAGTTGCGCCAGCAGATTGACACCAAGTGACATATTGCCCGACTTGATGATGATGGCGTGCCGCGCGGCGGCGGCAATGGCGGCTTCCTGTGCGGCATCGAACCCGGTCGTGCCGATGACATGTACGATGCGCGCCTGGGCGCACAGCGCGGCATGTTCACACGCCGCAGCAGGCGAAGTGAAATCCAGCACGGCATTGGCCTTGGCGATCAGTTCCAGCGGATCACCCGTAATCACCACACCCAGCGGATCAAGCCCGGCCAGCACGCCTGCATCGCGCCCCAGAAATTCTGACCCGGCAGGTTCCGTGGCGCCGGAAATTTCACAATCCGGGGTTTGCGACACCTGGCGCACAAGGGTGCGCCCCATCCGCCCCGCCGCGCCCACCACAACAATTTTGATGTTAGCCATTTCGTTTAATCCGTTACGCGCAACCCATCCCCCTCAGTGCCGCGCCGCTGCGCCTGGCAAATGACGAAACAGGTTTTTTTTTTGATGAAGACGCATCAATTAATACACTATCCATGCGGCATTGCCACAATGCAGAAATCCCGGCGCGCCGCCATGCCGGAAATGGGTAAATCGGCTCCGGATTGATTCTGATCAATCCAGCGTCGGATAAAAGCGGTATCTATCTGAATCTGTTAGGAAAAGTCATAGCAGTTGAAATGCACCCGCCATTCCTGATAGATACTGATCTAATCATAAAATTAGCCAGGGAAGATGAGGAAAACCATGTCCACAACACCACAATATGACGCTATCATCATCGGCGCCGGTATTTCCGGCATGTACCAGCTTTACCGCCTGCGCGAACTGGGGCTTTCGGTGCGCGTGTTCGAAGACGGCAGTGATGTCGGCGGTACCTGGTACTGGAACCGCTATCCGGGCTGCCGGTTTGATTCGGAAAGCTATACCTATGGCTATTCCTGGAGCAAGGAGCTGTTGCAGGAATGGGACTGGAAAGAGCATTTCTCGCCGCAGCCGGACAATATGGAATATTATGATCTGGTCGCCAGAAAATTTGATCTGCGTAAGGACATTACTTTCAATGCGCGGGTCAAGGCCGCGACCTACCATGAGAAGGAAAATCTCTGGGAGATTGAAACCGAAAAGGGCGAAAAGGCCCGTGCGCGGTTTTTGATCACCGCTGTCGGCGTGCTGTCCGCCACCCAGATGCCCCGAATTCCCGGCATTGATAAATTCAAGGGCTTTTCCTGCCATACCTCGCGCTGGCCGAAAGACGAAAAGGGCTTTGGCGGCAAGGATATCGGCATGAAGGGCAAGCGCGTCGGCGTGATCGGCACCGGCGCCACCGGCGTGCAGTTTATACAGGAAGCGGCCAAGGTCGCAGGACATCTTACGGTGTTCCAGCTTGCGCCGGAATTCTGCGCGCCGCTGCGCAATTCAAAGATCACACCTGAGGAGCAGGCCAAGATCAAGGCGAGCTATGACCAGATTTTCGCCAAATGCAAGGAATCCTCTGCGGGCTTCATGCATGATTTCGTGAAGAAATCCGTGTTCGAAGTGTCGCCCGAAGAACGCGAGGCGTTTTTCGAATATCTGTATGAGCGGCCCGGATTTGAAAAATGGCTGGGTAATTATGTTGACACCATGATGGATCCGAGAGCCAATGCGGTAATCACGGAATTCATGGCGAATAAAATCCGCCAGCGGGTCAAGGATCCGGTGCTGGCTGAAAAGCTGATTCCAAAAAATCATGGTTTCGGAATGCGCCGCGTGCCGATGGATACCGGTTATTACGAAGTCTACAATCAGGACAATGTGACGCTGGTGGATCTGCGCGAAACGCCAATTCAGGAAATCGTCGAAAATGGCGTGAAAACCAGCGACAAGATTTATGAGCTGGATATCTTGATTTACGCGACCGGCTTTGATGCGGTAACGGGCTCCTTCACCCGCATCGACATTACCGGCGTTGGCGGCAAGAAGCTCAAGGATAAATGGGCGGATGGCCCGGTCACCTATCTGGGCATTGGCGGGCATGATTTCCCGAATTTCCTGACCCTGGTTGGCCCGCATAATGGCGCGACATTCTGCAACATCCCACGCTGCATCGAGCAGAATGTGGAATGGGTCTCGGATCTGATGAAATATATGCGCGACCACAAACTGACTCGCGTCGAGCCGACAGCAGAGGCCGAGAAGGAATGGACGGAGCATGTCGCGGAAACTTCGCAATATTCGCTGTTCACGAAGGTCGATAGCTGGTTCATGGGCGTGAATATCAATATGCCGGAGAAGAAGCGCGGCTTCCTGCTCTATGCCGCGGGCGCGCCGGCCTATAAGGCCAAATGCGATGAAGTGGCCGCCCATAATTATGAAGGCTTTGAAATGAAATAAGCGCGGCACACCTTGATCGGGGACAGAATATCATTCTGTCCCCGATCAATGTTCAGGTCCGCCTACCGGTTGGCGGCGCGCTTTTTGCGCAGCGTAGATGGCCGCTCAGCGGCTGTCTGCCGCGCCTTGTGGATCTGACCGGAGATGCCCTTCAGCGCATCCGGTGTCAGTTCCCGCGCCAGCAGTCTGGTGCGGTCAACCGGTCCCGGCATACGTAATGCCTGTGCAGTGACAGCGGCAAAGCCAACCCTGGCGTAATAGGGTTCATCCCCAACCAGAACGATAATTTTATGGCCCAGTTCAGCGGCCTTGCGCAGTGACAGTTCCATCAGCCCCAGCGCGATGCCGCGCCCCCGGTGCTCCGGCTCCACTGCCAGCGGTCCCAGCAACAATGCCGGGGCCCGCATCTCGCCAATCTCGATAGGCCAATAGCGGATCGATCCGCGCATGACGCCATTCTCCCAGGCGGCAAAGGACAGTTCGGGAATAAACGCCGTCCCTTCACGCAAGCGATAGGCGGTCTTGGCAAAGCGCCCCGGACCAAAGGCCCTGTCCAGCAAATATTCGATTTGGGCCGTATCTTCCGGCCGTTCGGTGCGATAGTCGATCATGATAAAACCTCCCCAGCGAGAAATTGTGCGGATAGCTCAGCGCGCTGCCGCGCCTTCCGCTTTCATGTCCGTTGGCAGACGGACGGGGGAGGGTGAGGCGCGCGCCTAGGGTCGCGCTCGGGTTTCGAGCGCGATGAGCGTTCTTCGTCGCTGGGTCACTGGCGCCAGGGGCATGAAATCACCTTTCATCTCAGGGCAGGGCCATAGCATGATGCGTAGGGCAGGTCCAGACTATTTGGGGGCCGGGGCGGATAATTCCGGATGATTGGCCAGCAGCTGTGTGCGCACCGTGCGCCAATACAGGCTGGAGCGGTTCTGGTCATAGCGTTCGCCCGGGCGGATGGCCTGATGATAGGCCGAAAGGGCCGGGTTATTCTTTTCCGCGACCAGATGGTCAAGCTGGCTGATCATGCAGCCATCCAGCGGTATGGGCGCGGAACCATTTCGCACAACGCCGCCGGGCGCCAGATGGACACAAACCGTGCCGGCCTTGCGCGCCAGGCGCAGATGCTGCTGATCAAGTGTGCGCAGCCCCGCATCATCCAGAGGGATATTCCTGACATCGGGGCCGGTTTCGGCCAATGCCAACGGAACGGCAAATGCGCCAGCGATGGCAATGCCTGCCGCAAAGCCCAGAATCCGGATATTCATGCGGATTATCCTTCGGGTTTCGAGTTATTAAGCCTAAACAGTCTGGCTAAACAGTCTGGTAAGACAATGGGGCCAAATTGTGTCAATTTCCATCACAATATAAGTGACTAAAGCACTGTCATGCGACCCGGTGAAATAACAGCCGCAAACCCCGATCCGGCAGGCGGCAAGGCACCGGCCCGTTCCGCCCGGTTCTGGTATCTGGCGGGCATGTGCCCCTATTTCTGCGCCATCGGGATACAGAATGTGGTGTTCATCTGGTTGATGACGCAAATTCTGCACGCCAGCCCGTCACAGGTGGGGCTGGCGCAGATGCTGACCATGCTGCCGATGCTCACCATCATCCTGCTGGGAGGTGTGGTTGCGGACCGGAGCGAGTTACGCCGCTATCTGATCGGGCTCCAGATCGTGATGGCGCTGTTTCCGATTGCACTGGCAGGAAGCATTGGCGCCGGATTTCTAAGTTATGGCGTCCTGGTGTTTATCAGCGTGTCGATTGGCGTCATGGGCGCGTTCATTGTCCCAGCGCGCGACGCCATGCTGAGCCTGGTGGATGATGGCGAAATTCAGCGTACCGTCACGGCCATGACCGGGTTGCAATTCGCCAGCCAGATTGCCGGCCTGACACTTGGCGGATGGGCCAGTTGGCTGGCGGTGCAGTTGGGCTCGGGTCCGTCCGATCCGCGCGGTGCGATTGGTTTATTGCTTGTGCAGGGGGGGCTGGTGCTGGTTTCGGCTTATTTCACCGCCAGGCTGCCTGCATCGCAGCCACAGCTTTCACAAAAAGCGGGGGCGTTTGCAAATCTTGCCGAAGGTTTTGCCGTGGCCATGCGGGATGCGGCCATTCGTCCCATTCTGCTGCTTTTATTCTGTATAGGGACATTATTCACCGGCGTGTTCCTGGTGCAAATTCCGCTGATGGTCCGCGATCTGTATCAGGGCAGCTCTGTGGAACTGGCGATGCTGAATATCAGCTTCATGGCCGGCACTACGGCGATGGTGCTGGCCTTGCGGCGTATGCATCCTGTGCGCAATCAGGGCCGCACAATGCTGCTGGCCAGCTGCGTCAGCGCCCTTGTGATCGGCCTGATCTCGCTGGCGCCATCCATACGTATAATGTGCCTGCTGGCCGCTATATGGGGCGGCAGCGGCGGTCTTACGGTCATCATGAGCCGGACTTTGGTGCAGCACGCCGCCCCGGCCGAAAGCCGGGGCCGCATTCTGTCGATTTTTCAGCTTGCCTATGTCGGCGGCGCGCCGATGGGCAGTTTTTTCATGGGGCTGCTGATTGATATGCTGGGCGTGGCCGATGCCGTCCTTGTACCGGCCTTTGGTCTGGCGCTGGTGCTGGCGGTGGCCTATTTCATGTCGGGGATCTGGCAGTTGCGCCAGTAATCCCCCCCCGCCGTCAGGCATTCCTTTCAGGCCACTTTAACAGGCTCGGACCCCAGCACCCCTTCTTTCGCAAGTCGCGCCACATCGGCATCGCTCATGCCCAGATAGTCGCGCAGCACCCTGGCATTGCTTTCGCCCAGAAAGTCCGCCTGCAAATCAAGCATTTCCGGGAAGGCGGAAAACCGCAAGGGCATGCCAGGCACCTTGACCGGCCCGAAGGCGCGGTCGGTGACGGTACGCACGGTCTGGCGTGCAATCAGATGCGGATGCGCCATCGCCTCCGGTACGCTCAGCACCGGGGCAACAGGGACATGCGCCTGCTCCAGCGCGCGCAGCGCGACATCATCGCTTTCGACGCCGGCCAGCCATTGTTCGATGATATCAATCAGCAACTGTTTGTTCTGCATGCGCTTGGCGGGACTTTTAAACAGCGGATCGCGCACCATATCCTCGCGGCCCATGGCCTTGCACAGGCCTTCCCATTGCTGCTGGGTAAGGGCGATGATCACAATCCAATGCTGCTTGCCCTTGAACAGGCCAAGCGGCGAAACGGCGCCATGATGCAGGCCCGCGCGCTTGGGCACAAACGCGCCGTCAGTGCCATCATGGCCCTGCACATTGATCTCGTGGCAATGAAACAGGCTGTCCAGAAGGGTGATGTCGAGATATTGCCCCGTGCCGCCGCGTGCGCGGTGAAACAGCGCCGCACTGATGGCGCCAAACGCATGCGCGCCGGTGGATACATCGCCCAGTCCCAGACCGGCGAAATAAGGCGGGCCGTCCGGCTCTCCGATCATGTCGATCACACCGGCATAGGCCTGGGCAATATAATCAAAACCGGGAAGCGGGCTAAGCGGCCCGCTTTGCCCGAATGCGGAAATTGAACACATGATCAGATCGGGATTAAGCTTGCTGAGCTGCGGCCAGTCGAGACCCAGGCGGTTCATGACGCCAGGCGTGAAATTTTCAACCACCACATCCATTTTCGGAACAAGTTTGTAGATAATTTCCTGCGCCTGCGGCGTGCGCAGATCGAGGCACAGGCTGCGCTTGCCACGGTTCTGCTGAATATAATAGGCGCTGCGGCCATTCTTGATCGCCATCAGGTTGCGCACCATATCGCCGGCAAGCGGCTCAACCTTGATTACTTCGGCGCCTAATTCCGCCATCAGCCGGGTGCAGGTGGGACCAGCCAGAACATGAGTAAAATCAAGTACCTTGATGCCTTCCAGCATGAGTTTTGGCGCCATTGCTGTTTCTCCCTCGGTTGAACTGGTGATTGTGCCAGCCAGCTTGCGCCGCCGTCTTCCGTAGCGTGCCAAGCGGTTCCCGCTATCAGATACGATGCAGGCGGCTTCTGGCAAGCGCCAATTTCATGTCCGCCAGAATCGGGGTAGAAGCAGCACATAGACTGTCAGCAATTCCAGCCGCCCCAGAAGCATGGTAATCGTCAGTACCCAGATTTGTGCCGGGCCAAGGGTGGAAAAATTTCCTGCCGGTCCTACGATCGGCCCCATGCCGGGCCCGGCATTGCCAAGTGTCGCGGCGGCAGAGGAAAATGCGCTGGTCATATCCATGCCCATGGCCGCAAGCAGGAACCCGCTAAGCGCAAAAGTAAGCAGATAGAGAAACAGAAATCCGGTAACCGAATTGATGGTCGTGTCCAGCAGCGGCCGGTCATTATAGCGCGCCGTAAAGACGCCGTTAGGATGCATTACATGCCTGATCTGCTTCAGGACCGCCTGGTACAGCACCTGAACGCGGAATATTTTCAGCCCCCCCGCAGTCGAACCGGAGCAGCCCCCAAGCAGCATGATGCAGATAAACACCGCCGTGGCGAACGGGCCCCATATGCCATAATCGGTATTCATAAAGCCCGTGCTGGTGATGGCTGAAACGGTATTGAACGCGGCATAACGGACCGCCAGCCAACCGTCATGGATGCCGCTGTACCATTGAAACAGCGTCAGCACAGCGGTAAAAAACACGGTTATCATGAAATAGGCCTGAACCTGGGTATTGCCGAACAGAACCCGCGGTTTGCCGCGTAGCGCGGGCGAGAACAGCATAAGCGGCAGCGCGCCGAGAAACATGAACACAATCGCCACAATGTCGAGCGTCGCACTGTCCCACTTGCCAAATGATTTATCCGAGGTGCTGAAGCCGCCCGTGGAAACTGTCCCCATCATATGCAGCAGCGCATCAAACGCATTCATGCCGCCGGCCCAAAAAGCAAGCGCGCAGGCCAGCGAAAGCCCCAGATAGATCAGGCCGATGCTGCGCGAGATCTGCGTCATGCGGGGCAGAATTTTTTCTTCCGAACGGTCGGAGGATTCGGTGTGGAAAAGCTGCATTCCGCCCACCTGAAGCAGCGGCATGACCGCAATGGCGGTGACGACAATGCCAACCCCGCCAATCCATTGCAGCAGCGCCCGCCACACCAGGGTGCCGGGCGCGGTTGTATCCAGCCCCACGATCACCGTTGATCCTGTAGTGGTGAAACCCGACACCGCCTCGAATACGGCGTCTGCAATATCGAGATCCACCGCCACCACCGTAAATGGCAATGCTGCAAATACCGAGATCATGATCCAGGACAGCGATGTCAGCAGGAAAGCCTGGCGCAGATTCATGTCCGGATGGGTTTTTCCGGCCTGCGGGCGCCCGGCCAATATCATCGCCTGGCCGATGAAAAGCGTCAGTGCCGCGCTCAGTAAAAACCCCCGCCAGTCACGATTGCCTGCTGCAAAATCGAACAGCGCCGGAACCAGCATGGCCGCACCCAGCGCAATCAGCATGAAACCGATCACCAGAGACAGGGGCCGCAGATCAAACATTTGCTGGAATACCGGTTATGGGCCGGGGACGGGTCAGTGCACGCTCACCGGCTGGTGCGGGCTGTCCAGCGAGAAGGTGGGAATTTCCACATCGAACTGCTCCCCCTCGCCGGTCTGCATCTGGTAGGTGCCGCCCATGAAGCCCGATGGCGTCGGCAGGGGGGTGCCGCTGGTATATTCAAAACTGTCACCGGGCCGCAGGGTGGGCTGTTTGCCGACAACCCCCTCGCCGCGCACTTCCTGAATGCGCCCGGTAGCATCTGTGATGCGCCAGTAACGGCTGCGCAGCTGCACGGTTGTGCTGCTATCATTGCGGATGGTGACGCGATAGGCCCAGACATAACGGCCCTGCGCGGGCTCTGATTGATCGTCCAGAAATTTCGGCTCGACCGCAACCCGGATGTCGCGTGTGACTGTCTCATACATGGGCCTTATCCTCTGTTGCCACGGCTGCGCCGCTAGCTTTGCGCGGCTTTGATGGCCTGGTCAAGATCCGCTTCTATATCCGCCATGTCTTCCAGTCCAACGGAAAGCCGCACACAGCCGTCACTGATGTCCAGTTCTGCACGGGCCTCAGGGGTCAGCCGGAAATGCGTGGTCGTGGCCGGATGCGTGATCAGGCTTTTGGTGTCGCCCAGATTATTGCTGATTTTCACCAGTTTCAGGGCATTCAGAAACCGGAAAGCCGCTGCCTTGGCCCGGTCCCCGCTGCCAACATCAAAGGCGACAATATTCCCGCCCAGGCTCATTTGCGACATGGCCAGTTGATGTTGCGGATGGTCCTTGCGTTCGGGATACAGCACCCTGGATATGCCCGGGCAGCCGGCCAGGAATTCCGCGATACGCGCGCCGTTACGCGCATGCTCGCGCACCCGCAGATCCAGCGTCTCAAGCGATTTCAGCATGACCCAGGCGTTAAACGGCGACAGAGCCGGGCCCATATGCCGCAACAGGGGTTTTACTTCATTTTCAATATAGGATTTACTGCCCAGAATGACGCCGCCCAGACAGCGCCCCTGGCCATCAATATGTTTGGTGGCGGAATAAACCACCACATCCGCACCAAATTCCATCGGCCGCTGCAATATGGGTGTTGCGAAAACATTGTCTACCACCAGGCGGGCGCCCGCCGCATGGGCGATAGCGGCCACACCGCGCAGATCGCTGACCTGCAAGTTCGGGTTGGTGGGCGATTCCAGAAACAGCACCCTGGTGTTGGGACGTATCGCCGCCTGCCATTGCGCCAGATCGCGGCCATCGACCAGGGTGGATTGTATGCCGTAGCGCGGCAGCATTTCCTCGACAATATAGCGGCAGGAACCAAACAGGGCCTTGGCCCCGACAATATGATCCCCGGCCTTCAGCATAGCCAGCAGCGAACAGGAAACGGCGGCCATGCCGGTGGCGGTTCCCCAGGCGGCTTCAGCGCCTTCAAGCGCCGCCATGCGGGCCTCAAACATGCCAACGGTGGGATTGGAAAAACGGCTGTAGATGAAGCCGTCATCCTCGCCCCGGAAGCGCGCCGCCGCTTCCTCGGCCGAGGTGTAAACATAGCCGGAGGTTAAAAACAGCGCCTCGGAGGTTTCACCGAACTGCGAACGCTGGCTGCCGCTATGCACGGCCTTGGTGCGCGGCCGCCACTGGCTGGAACCATCTTTATACTCTGTATCAGGCATTGATATGTCTCACAAAAAAAGCCCCGACCTTTGGTGCGGGGCCTGAGCAAGCATCTCAGCGCCCGACCATTTTAGCGAATCCTTTAACGTGGCCGCAAGCCGGTCGGCACAAATCACCACGTGGCGCTTGGGATAGACCCGCATGAATGCAACGTCAACAGTAAAATTATTCCCTGACGCTACAGGACGCGCCGCCCAGTACGCAGAATTTGGCGCAATGCGGATGGTTGAGTGAAACCGGCCCGCTCGCCCCGGCCAGTGTTTCGCCCATTTCAAAACGCGCATCATAGGGCAACAAAGTGCAGGCGGTGATCACCGGGTGTGCAGCCCCCTTGCGCTTCACAACCATGCGGCTGCTGGCGCACATCACTGAATCAGGACTTTTGCCTAATATGTTCCAGCAGGCTGTGGTGATCTCCGGCACGTCGGCCTGTTCATCCATTTCCGGAAACAGAACCAGTTGCCCCGGATCATAGGCATCAATGCGAATGGCATGGGCTGCAAACAGGTGTGCATATCCAGAGCGCGCGGTTTGGACATCCTCGTTCCAGCACAGCCGCCCGGCCACATGCAGTGAAAATCCATGATCGGATAAATATTGCAGACCGGCGCGAGCGGCGTCCCAGGTTCCAGCGCCGCGTTCGCGTTCGTGCAGGGCCGGCGTGTAATGGTCCAGGCTGACACGCAATGTCAGTTTATCGCCATAACGGCGGTGGATTTCCAGCAGCCCTTGCGCAATCTTCGGCCGCTGCATTGGCTGCATGGCGTTGGTCAGCACCAGCACGCGGAACCCGCGCCCGAGACAGTCCGCCAGCATCGAAAGAAATTCCGGATTCATGAAAGGTTCGCCGCCGGTAAAGCCGATCTCGTGCACAGGCAGGCGGCAGTCGCGAATCTCATCCAGATAGCGCGCCACCTCGGCAGCGCTGAGATAGGCCAGCCGGTCATTCACCGGTGAGGATTCAATATAACAATGTGCGCAGGTGATATTGCATAACGTACCGGTATTGAACCACAGGGTCTCAAGCCCGCGCAATCCGACACTGGCCCGCGCCTGCCCGTCCAGGGTGCGCTGCGGATCACGAAATTTTTCAGGGTTACGCATATTACCGATCATGCCGCAGTGTCGCATTTTACGCCGGGCAACGCAATTTGCGCATGCCCGGCGGCACCATCAAGGCTGGGCGTGTGCCTCTGGGCGGGTGGCTGTGAGCATGTAATTGACACCCATGTCCGGGCTCAGCGCCCAGCGGTTGCTGAGAATCTGATAAATGACGCCGGTCCCACTCCGGACTTTAAGCCCCTGTGCCGCCAGCAGAGCGGATAATTCGTCGGGCGTGATGAATTTGTTCCAGTCATGGGTGCCGCGCGGCAGCCAGCCAAGCACATATTCCGCGCCCAGCACCGCAAGCCCGTAGGCCTTGAGGGTGCGGTTGAGTGTGGCCAGGATCATGATGCCGCCAGGTTTCAGCAGGTGTGCGCAGGCGGCCAGAAACGCGCTGCGGTCGGCCACATGCTCCAGCACTTCCAGATTAAGCACAATGTCGAACAGCTCACCCGCCCCGGCCAGTTCCTCGGCGCTATTGTGCCGGTAATCAATAACCAGGCCCTGGGTCTGCGTATGTTGGGCGGCGGCACTGATATTTTCCCTTGAGGCGTCGGCCCCGGTAACCGCCGCGCCAAGCCGCGCCATCGGTTCGCAGACCAGGCCGCCGCCGCAACCAATATCCAGCAGGCGCAGACCTTTCAGGGGCAGGGGACCGAGCCCGTCCCGCCCATAATATGTGCAGATCTGGTCACGAATATAGGCAAGCCGGGCAGGATTGAAGACATGCAGCGGGCGGAACGGGCCGTTTGGATCCCACCAATGCGCCGCCAGGGCGGAGAAGCGCGCCACTTCTGTGGCATCTATGCTCGAACTGTCCGTCATCACCGTGTCACCACCGTGTCATCCCCGCGATATGGGGCAGGGAATATTATAAAACTGCGCGCCTTGCGCCGTGCGGGTCAATTCAGTATGGATAACCGGCATTTGCGCGGCGCCTGCCGCGTATCCCTATCATAGAAGCATGGGTAGAGAAATGGCCCGTTTGGTCATGAAATTTGGCGGCACGTCGGTAGCTGACCTGGAGCGTATCGCGCATGTGGCGGCGCGGGTGAAACGCGAAGTGGATGCCGGTCATGAGGTGGCGGTTGTGGTTTCGGCAATGTCCGGGACGACCAATCAGCTGGTGGCCTGGACCAATCAGGCGGCCAAACTGCCGGACAAGCGCGAATATGATGTTGTGGTGGCCACCGGCGAACAGGTTACGGCTGGGCTGCTGGCGCTGGCCTTGCAGGAAATCGGCGTGCCGGCGCGATCCTGGATGGGTTGGCAATTGCCGCTGACAACTTCGGACGCGCATGGTTCGGCGCGCATTCTGGATATTGACGCCAGCGTGCTGGAAGCGGGCTTTGCACGCAAAGAGGTGGCGGTGATTGCCGGTTTTCAGGGTGTCGCGCCGGGCGGGCGCATCTCCACATTGGGGCGGGGCGGTTCGGATACCAGCGCAGTGGCGGTTGCCGCGGCCGTCAAGGCGGATCGCTGTGATATATTCACGGATGTGGACGGTGTTTACACCACCGATCCGCGCATTGTTGCCAAGGCCCGCAAGCTTGATAAGATTACCTATGAGGAAATGCTGGAAATGGCGTCGCTAGGCGCCAAGGTGTTGCAGACCCGCTCGGTCGAACTGGCCATGGTGCATAATGTGCGGGTGCAGGTGCTGTCCAGTTTTGAAGACCGGCCCGGGACGCTGGTTGTTGATGAAGGAGAGATCGTGGAACAGGAAGTTGTCAGCGGTATTGCCTATTCCAAGGACGAGGCAAAAATCACACTTTTGCGCGTGGCGGACAAACCCGGCGTGGCGGCCAGTATTTTCGGGCCGCTGGCGGATGCAAATATCAATGTCGATATGATCGTGCAGAACGTGTCGGAAGACGGCGCCTCCACTGATATGACATTTACCGTCGGGCGCGCCGATCTGGACCGCGCCGTCAAGGTTATTTCGGGTTTGCAGCTGCACCTGAACTACCGCCAGCTGCTGAATGACGCCAATGTCGTCAAAGTGTCGGTAATCGGCGTGGGCATGCGCAGCCATGCCGGCGTCGCCACCCGCATGTTCACGGCACTAGCCGAAAAAGGCATCAATATTCAGGTGATATCGACCTCGGAAATTAAAATCAGCGTATTGATCGCGGCAGACTATACCGAACTGGCGGTGCGTTCGCTGCATACCGCGTTCGGTCTCGATGCTGGCTGAATTTGGTATATTTCGTGCATATCCAATTTAAGGAAGCAACGCGAAGGAAAACAGCTTAGTGCCGCAGGTTTCACCAGGAGGGCCACGTGTGCTGCTCCGGCGTCTGCGCGAAATCATGGCAGAGCCGAAGGACACGCAGGAACGGCTTGACATGGTCGTTCGCGCCATCGCCGCCAATATGGTGTCGGAGGTGTGTTCGCTGTATCTGCTGCGCGCGGGCAATCTGCTCGAACTGTTCGCGACCGAGGGGCTCAATCCCGCCGCCCGGCATAAAACCCATCTCAAGATCGGCGAAGGCCTGGTCGGTTTGATTGCGCAAACGGCGGATTATATTTCACTGCCCGATGCGCAGGCGCATCCGCATTTCGCCTACCGGCCTGAAACGGGTGAAGAAATCTACAAATCCCTGATGGGCGTGCCGATGCTGCGCGGCGGCCGGGTGATCGGCGTTCTGGTGGTGCAGAACCGCACCATGCGGCATTATGAAGAAGAAGAAATAGAAAGCCTGCAAACCATCGCCATGGTTCTGGCGGAAGCCGTGGCCTCCGAGGCGCAGCTTGACACAAGGCCCGGCCTGCGGGATGGCGCGCCAACAGGCATTGGCGCGGTATTGGCGGAAGCCAGATCGCATCGCTTTCTTGGCCGGGGATTGGCGGAAGGCATCGCCTTTGGCAAGGTTGTCCTGCATGCGCCGCGCGTTGATATCACGCATTTCATTGCCTCCGATATCAAGGCGGAGCGGATATTGCTGGATAACGCCATGCAGGCCCTGCTGAGCGAACTGGAAGTGATGCTGACCAGCGACAAGCTGGCGCGGGCCGGCGAACATCGCGATGTGCTGGAAGCCTATCAGATGTTCGCCAAGGATCATGGCTGGACCAACCGGCTGCGCGAGGCGGTGGAATCGGGCCTGACCGCCGCCGCCGCTGCGGAACGGGTGCAGATGGAAAATCGCGCGCGCATGCAGCGGGTCAGTGATCCCTATCTGCGCGAACGCCTTCAGGATCTGGATGATCTTTCCAACCGGCTGCTGCGCCATCTGACCGGGCAGATTCACGTACCTGGCGCAGCCCAGTTGCCGGATAACACAATCGTCGTTGCGCGCAGTCTCGGCCCTACGGAACTGCTGGATTATGACCGCAGCAAACTGGCGGGCGTCGTGGTCGAGGAAGGCAGCGACACCTCGCATGTGGCCATAGTCGCGCGCGCGCTGGAAATTCCGATGGTGGGCGGCGCCGCCGACATTCTGGACTGGGTGGAACCTGGTGACGAAATCATTCTGGATGGTGAATTGGGCGCGGTCTATGTCCGCCCGACCGAGGATGTCATTACTGCCTATGCCGAGCGTATGGCGGTGCGGGCGCGCAAGCAGGCGCAGTTTGATGCACTGCGCGGAAAACCCGCCATTACCACGGACGGGGTGGCGATCAGGCTGGATATCAATGCCGGTCTGGTCGTGGATTTACCGCATCTGGATGATACCGGCGCAGATGGCATTGGCCTGTTTCGCACCGAATTGCAGTTTCTGATTTCCGCCGTGTTTCCCCGCTTTGAGGTGCAGCGCGATCTGTACACCAGAGTGCTGGATGCCGCGCGCGATCGCCGGGTGATTTTCCGTACCCTGGATGTAGGGGCCGACAAGAGCCTGCCTTATCTGCGCCAGCGCGGCGAAGAAAATCCGGCGCTTGGCTGGCGCAGATAAGGC